>Ga0265297_10008791_pt1 | contig 13325 bp, 21 predicted proteins | sample Munlanlwell13791_FD_192502 | JGI IMG/M metagenome (GOLD analysis project Ga0265297, IMG submission 192502) | Leachate microbial communities from a municipal landfill in Southern Ontario, Canada - Leachate well 137-91 | ecosystem: Engineered > Solid waste > Landfill > Unclassified | place...
TATTACGTGGCTTACATTTGGAATGTCGATTCCTCTTGAAGCAATGTCCGTTGCCAAAAGAATGGCGATTTTATTGTTTTTAAAGTCGTCCAGAACGCGCTGTCTTTGTCCTTGGTTTTTGTTGCCGTGGATGGCTGCCGCGCTGAAACCTATTCTTGTTAGCTCGTTTGAGAGCTTTTGGACTCCCCACTTGGTGCGGCCGAAAACCATGACTTTGTTAAACTCTTTTTTGTCCAGAAGGTTTATCAGAAGCTCGAACTTTGTGTGCTTCCCATTTATAGTTATGATTTCCTGAGAAATATTTTCGACCGTGTCTTGGGTTTTGACGGATATGGTGATCGGGTTTTTGACAAAGGATTTTAATATGTCTTGTACTTTGGGCGGGATGGTGGCAGAGAAAAAAAGCGACTGGCGAGATGTGGGAAGAAGGTTAATGAAATACTTAATATTGTTGATAAAGCCGATATCAACCATGCGGTCTGCCTCGTCCAAAACAACGGTTTTGTAATCGGAAAGATTCAAAAATCTTTTTTGGGAAAGGTCTTTAAGCCTTCCCGGTGTGCCGATGACAAAGTTGGGGTGCTTGGCCAGGCTGTCGATTTGTTTTCCCATATTGTTGCCTCCTGTGCAAAGCGCCCAGGAGATATTTAGGCCGTAGGTAAAGCCATAAAGCTCGTCACTAATTTGGTTGGCCAGCTCGCGGGTTGGGGCAAGGATGAGTACCTTCTCGTTTTTAGTGCGGGAGACCTTTTCTATCAAGGGGATAAGAAATGCGGCTGTTTTGCCGGTTCCGGTATTAGCTATGGCAATAAGATCCCTGCCGCTTAGTATCGTCGGAATGGCTTGGTCCTGGATTGGGGTTGGGGTGGAATATTTTCTGAAAGCGATGTTTTTTTTAAGAGTGTCGGAGACGGCAAAGTCGGCAAATGCATTTTTGGGGGTGTAGCCTTCCGGGGGCTTTTGGGTTGGCCTTGGATTTGTGTTTGATTGCAGTTTGCGAATGGCATTGACAACCTGATAATTGGTTTTATAGGAATTGTGTTTATGCATATATTTGGTTTGGCTATTGGGGCAATAAAGCTGCCTAAATGAGAAAAATTATACTAAGTATGTTGGAGAAAGATACGAACTTAAATAAGTAAAAACTTGGAGTATCTTTATCTTTGTTAACTGTATAGTATCAAATTTAAGCAGATCAATTGCCTCAATCTGCTGACAATTAGGTAGTGTATCATGGGGGGGTTGTAAAGTCAAATTTACGCCCTGGCCTTTATAGCCTTGTCGATAAAATAAAGCTGGTCGTGGGAGATTTCGGGGAGGGCGTCAAAGCTAAAAAAGCGGGCGGCGTTTACCTCGTTTGAAGGCTTGAAATTGCCTCCCATGTAGGTTCCTATATAGGTGATGTCTACTCGAGGGGATTTTTTGTCTGTGCGCAGTTTGAGCCTTGTGTCTGCACTCACCACTAACCCTGATTCTTCTTTTATTTCGCGCTCCAGAGCCTCTTTTGGATGCTCTCCGGCTTTGATGTAGCCGCCCGGAAGGCTCCAGCTCTCGGTGTTTCTATAGGTGTGTTTGAAGAGGAGAATTTCGTTTTTGCTGTTGAAAATTATGCCTGTCACTCCGATTAAAAATTGGTCATTGAGCCTGCGCATAATAAAAAGTTGCAAGCCTGTGGGTAGGGAGAGAGCTCGCCAGAGCTTGATGAGTGTAGCTTTCATTGGATATAGTCTTCGTCAAATTCCCCGGTTTTGGCTTTGAGCCGTGTGTTTTCTAGCTCGAGTTTGTGGGCCTTTTTTCTGGTTTCGGCGAGCTCTTGTTTGAGACGTTTGATTTTGGCTTTTTGTGCACCGAAATTGAGGGTTCCCGTGAGATTTTTAATTAAGTGAATAACGTAAGAGATGAGGGAGCCTAAAAGAAGAGGGAAAAGGACAATAAGATAGACGGGAATGTTATTGGCCAGATAGCCGCCGAAGCGAATATCCACAGTGCCCGTATTTTGGGTTGCAAAAACGGCAAAGGCGACTCCCACTACGGCGATGACAAGCAGGGTTAACATCAGTCATCATATTGTAGTGCTAGAAGGCAAGGAAATGCAATTTTATACTTTGGATAAACTCTTTATCTTTTGGGTGGGTGAGTAAATCTGCTACTTTATCTTTGTCTACCCAGCGGGCTTCGTGATTGTGGTGATCAACCGGTTTTAGCTCTTCCTGATCAGTTTCAAACAAAAACATATAGATAGTTTTAATTTCGTTTGGGTTGTTAATGTTTGTTCTTTTATAACTACCCAAGGATTTTATCAATTTTAACTTGTTTACTCCTGTTTCTTCGTAAATTTCTCTTTTTGCGGCTTTGAGAATATCCTCGCCTTTTTCAATATGGCCTTTAGGTAAAGACCAAGATTTTCCTCCTTGGTCAGCTACCAAGATTTGTCCCCTTTTATTTATAACGACCCCTCCAGCGCTTTGAGTGTATTTCATTTGGAGATTATAGCTAAGACTATAAAAGAAAGCAGGGTTTTACAATATTTACTTTTGAGTAGGCTGGTGCGATACTTCGGCTAAATTGTGATAATGGAAAGAAATAGGCCAAAGTTAACGGAGGCTCAAATAAAACAGGTTGACGAGTTGGTGGCAAAATATATGAAGGAAGCTGCGACTGCCATTAGCGAAGCTAATGTGGCTGGTAGGCTAGGTATAGCCGGAGATTGCAAAAAGCTTTTGGTAACGAGCTTTGCGAAGTACATTTTGGATAAGCCAAGGCCAAGTGATGTGGAAATGGCCGAAATGTTTGAAAAAAGTAGACTTCCATTAATAGGATTATTCCATGGTCGCAGACTAGAACAGGAAGGTCTTGCCAGATATGCTGTTGAGGTGTTGAAATCCGAGGAAAAGGCCTTGATGAGTGAATTGCAGAAAAGTGCTAGTGTTTATTTGCCTAGCTCGATAGTAACTGTTGCCAATTGTTTATCTAATTGGTATCTTAACTGTCAAAAAATGAAATTGAGCTTTGCAGAAGCGGTAGATGAAAGCGAGGATGTTCTAAAGAGAATTCTGGTAGTAAGGGAGCAATAACTTACTTTTTAGGAAGGGGGTAGAGGGTGGTTTTAAACTTCATAAATTACAATCCATTTTCCCTGAAACCTGTCTAGGGATTGTTGTAAAGCGAATGAGGAAAGAAGTCTGTTGTTTTGTTTTACCCACTCACCCAGAGTGATAACTTTGCCGTTGTCGGACACTAAACTGTCGAATCCAGGTTTAATTTTTAGTGGAAATTGTGCATAGCAACGGCCGTCTTTTTCTTTTTCACTTTTTACTATGCCGGTGAAAAGAGTGGTGCCTGCAGTCGATCGAATTCTTCCAATAATCTGGTTAAGCTCTGTGTCTCCGAGATTCAAAAGCTCATCGTACAATTGCCTATCGGTTATTGTGAGCAGAGTTTCCATTGTTAAAATATCGTTAGTTATTCCGTTTTCGATTAGCTCTCTTAATCTTTGTTGTAATTCCCACTCAACACCGAGCATTTGATGACCCGCATAGTGCCTTGCAATCATCCAAGATCTGTAAGCTGAGAGCCACGCAAGCCTATCTGGACGTGTGCAAATTAATCTACCCTGTGTGTCAAGAACATAGTTTTCGGAAGTGTCGATTAAGCTTCCTGGTAATACTTTGTCGTGAACTCCAAGTACGGCCGTAGCCCCGCTGTCAAGTGCTTCTATCGCACTTTGTAACCCCATATATAAATTAAAGCTATCAACTTCACCTAATTCTTCTGGAAGGAGTGACTCTGGCACATCGGGAGTAAAAAGTTGGATGGCGAGTCCATCAAAGAGGGTATATGATATCCTGTCCCAATCCATGTAATCTCCTTCTGGGGGATGAATCATTTGGCCTATTAACGAGTCAGATTTCCCCTGGACGCAGGCAATACAGAATGCAACATGTCTTTCGTCAAAGCCCCTGTCTTGTAGTGCCTTGAGAAGTTCAGGGTTTTGGGAGAGTAGCCAGCGCAGATCTTTTTCCTCGTCTAGATTTAAAAGATATTTTATTGTGTCGCCTCCGGCAGGAGTTGCCAGATCATGAATCATGGTCGTTGTAATAAGGATGTCGGTGTATAAATTGAGAATCTCTTGATTGGACATGTCCTCTTCTGCAAGTTGTGTAGCAATTAAATCCGCTCTTGCCTTTTGCACTAATAAGTCAGGGTTATTATCATGCAAAGCTTGAAGTGTTCTGGCAGCATTAATACTTAAGTGAATTGAGTGTTGAGCTCGGGAGTGGTGGTTGTGGAGTGGATACTCCCGATTTGGGCCGAGTTGGTGAACGCCGAATAATCTTTGAAAAAGTTTGGTATCGGCAATTTGTGCAATTAATCCATCTTGGGTTACGGGATAAAGCCAGTGTTCGTTATTTTCTCTTCCTCCATATACATACTCGTGTCGATGTAAAATCGAGCGCACTTCTTGTCTTAGTTCATGAATCATTGGCCAAGGCTCAAAGCCATTGATATTGGGATATGTCCCGCATTTTTGTTTCAATTTTTCTGGAAGAAGTTCAAAAGCGTGATTTAGATCAACAATTCCAGCCCTATCAAGAATTGGTCTTCTTAATTTTTCTGGGTCAACTTCAACATCCCAATCACGATCTTTGTGTTGGATTAAAAGATGAGTTTTTGTTTCAGCCGCCATAGTGGATAGGCAGCAAGGGAATTATAGCAAATTACTTTTTAGGAAGGGGGTAGAGGGTGGTTTTAGGAATGCTATTTATACGCAGTTCCACCTATTTTTTTGTAGAATATCTCTATTGTATTGGGTTCTGTGACTAGCGAAGAGATGGTTTGTAAAGTGGTTTGAATTTCTTCTAGTAGTGCTTCTGCGGCTTCTATTGTTGTTCTTTTGTCTTTTGATAGTATTACTCTGAAACCATTTGTGCCAGTGGTGGACGTGTGCAAAACCATGGCATTGGCTATAGGTTGTCTGCCTTGTTTGATTACTGTTTCAATTTTTTCCTTTTTTTCTGTGTCTAGTTCTACTACAAATAGCTGTTGTGCTTCTGGTGGGCCACTGGTTGAGTAGTTTACAACTGTGGCTATTGCCCAACTTCTATCATCTCCATTTATTATTCCAGTTGCTTGGTAATCTCTGCTGATTTCTCCACCCAAGGTGATATTATCCTTGTAAGGGGTGGGAGGATCTAGTTCGATTATGGTTTTTTCGGGTGGTTTCTGGAACACCTCAGGGTACGCTTGTTGCATAACTACTTTAATTATCTGTAAACTGTTTTGTGTAATTTTTTCAAGTCGATCTTTGTCTTGGTTGGTTTCGCCGGCTTTTGTGGGACTTTCTACCATTTTACTTTTTAGGAAGGGGGTAGAGGGTGGTTTTGCCGACGAGGATTTTGTAAATGTTTTCCAGGAAATCGCCGCCTGCGTAGCCGATGATAAAAGCAATTGCCGGGTTTGCCATTGGAACTTCTGCAATTTGCAATCCCGAAGTTGCAAATGCCCAGGTGACCAATAGGCCGACAACTCCTGAAAGAACCATAATTACTGCTACATATTCGGGCTTGAAGGCAACGTTTTTGTAGGCGAATTGGTGCTTGATAAAGCCCACAATTCCGCGGACCAGCCCTCCCCCAGCACCTGCAATCAGAAGAACTAATAAAGAGCCGGACATTATATTTAAATATATAGCTTGTTAAAACAGGATTGCAACTTTTTTGTTATTTTACTTTTAATTTAAGTATATCTGAGCGACTCAATAGAATTATGTGTCCTTTTGTCTCTCGTGGCTTCATTTCTTTGAGTACTTTACAGATTTTCAGGTCTGCTTGTTTGTTGGTTAGATTTGCTGATATGCAAATTAGTGTGGGGGATGTTGAGCTTACAAGAGGTCTAAAGTCCTTGGTATTGACAACAACCATTATTCTGTTTTCTGACTGTGCTTTTTTGTAAACAATTTGGTCGTCAGATCCTCCCATGTTGAATTCGTGCTTGATGTGTCTTATGTCGTGAAGGTTGTTTAACTGACGATAGCTTGATCGAGGCGGTAAGCATTCATCTAGGAGAAGCTTGTGTCTTTTGGTTTTTTTCGAAGGCATCTAGGCCAGCTTCCATTAGATAAGCTATTAAATATTGTATTATCTTGGGTTCAAGGTGGGGATATTCTTGCCTGAGGGTCTTTGTTGTATAGCCTTGGCGTACCAAATTGAACACTCTTTCTATCGGAATGCGGGTTCCGGCAATGACAGGAGTGCCGCCGAGAATTTTTGGGTTAATTTCTATGTATTTACTTAAAGCTTTTGGCATGGGGTTTTATTATATTTGATTGTTGCAACTATTCCAAGAGGTTGTCAAGATTTTTGGGGCGATTTTGTGCCTGTGACTAAAATAAAACAGCAGCTGAAGGTGTAGGTGATTTTGCCTGTGTTTACAATTTCTTGCGGCACCTCTTATCACTTATTTTGTTATCTTTATTACCTTATTGGGTGCAAGGAGGCCCTGGGTGATTCTTATGTTGTACTTTTTTACATTGAAGTAGTCTGCTAAAACTTCCAGCACTTCCCTATTGGCCGCGCCTTTTACGGGGCGGGATTTTACCCAGACTTCGTATTCTGAAGCTTTCGTCTTGATTACCTTGCTTTGGCTTTTGGCGGTTTTTACTTTTAGCTTAATTTCCATTTTTTGAGTGTAGCACTTGCCGCCTTGCGATATGAGCAAAAGTCACAATCTTTGCTTGCGGGCGGAACATGGCTTGAATTTAGGCATTTGTGGGCTTTTTGCAAGGCGTCTTCTACCCAAGAGTCGTTGCCTTTGTAAGGAATGAGGGTTACGGCAAACTCGAGCTTGCCGTCAAAAGCTTTTTTGTCTGCCCTGCCGTTTGCATAGACAAAATAGCCGGTTGGGCTTACTTTGTAGCCGTTTTGGCGCAATAACCACTGGTAAATCTCCATCTGCCTTTTGTAGCTTTCGTGATGGTCTTTTGTGAGTTCGTTTATTTCATCTTGGGTGGCTGTTGCTTTGTAATCGACTACAATATATTCGTTTTTGGAGTTTATCCAAAGATCATCAATTGCGCCGCTTATTAGTAGGTTGGTTGGCTTGTGGTGATACTCCACTCCCCTGAAGTTATCGCGCCAGATATCCAGTTTCTCATGATGAACCGGGTGGGCGTCTATGCCGTATTTTTTGATCAAGGGGTGGGGCTCGCCGTTTGCGCGGTGGATGTCGAATTCTTTTTTAAGAAGTTTATCCACTGCGGAGTTGAGGGTGAAAGGGAAGCTTGGGGGTCTGGCAATTCCAAGCCTTCGGTCCAGATAAAAACATCTTGGGCAGTTAATGAAAAGCTCAAGTTTACTGCGGCTTAGCTTAAATGGCTGGTCTGAGCCGGGGGTATATATGTTTGTTTTGCGATTGGAGTTGTAGTATTTGGACATTGTTATGGTTAGTATATCAGGGTGTAGAAGACTTATTGGCAATTGGCGTCGCAGGCGATTCCGTCGCCGTCGGCGTCACGAGTACTGCAGCCACAAACATTGAGCTGATATTGCGCTTCGGCACAGGAGGACATTTGAGAGCAGGTCTTGCTACAATTACAAATGTACGTACTTGATTCACTTCCTCCAGTTTGTGTCTGTGTTGGTGGGATATAAGCTGGAGAATATGTTGGTGTAGGTGTTGGTATACTAGTTGAGCTGGACTTTACGCAAGCATCTCCCCATAAACCTTTGTTTTCTTCCCGTGCCAATCTTTCGGCTTCGATAAATCTATCTTTATATTTGACATCTGGTGGATAGGTGCTGACTTTTGCAAAACCTTCTCTGACCAGAAATTCGTTGATTAAAGTATCCCCAAGCCAAATATACCTAAGAAGCCTGTTGTATCTATCGGTTTCTGAAACATCTTTTTCTAGTTCGACTTTTTTATCCAGAACCAACTCTTCAAGTTTTTGGGTGGCTTGGGTTGCAAAACATTGGCCTCCTTGGGTGGTTTCCGGCGCGTCTATGCCAATTAAGCGTACGACTTCACCATTTTCCAGTTTGACTGTGTCTCCGTCGATGACATTTGTAACTTTGGGTGTTTCGTCTTTTGTTTCTGATGTGTCGGTGATCTGATCCGTGGTTTGGGCTGTTTTCTGCATGATTGAAACTTCGGGTGAGGGGGTGGAAGCAGTATCTGTTTTATTTGAAGGGGGACTTGTTGCAATGGATAGAGACAAAAGAAGAAAGGAGACAAAAAGAGAGCCCAAGAAAAATTGTGTTTTTGTGAAATCTTTTTTGGGAAAAATGCTTTTGGGATTTTTGGTGCCGACTGCGGCAAAGACAAGAGAGAAAAGAAAGAGGAAGAAAAAGATGGTGCTCATCGAAATACAGCTACTTAATGTTTAAGTACTCTGGGGTTATTTTGTTGTATATGTAATCGCAACCGGGGATTGATTTTATGTAGTCGAGAACGTCTTTGTAGCATTCTTTTTTGAACCAATCGTTTAGTACATATACGTATCTAACTTTGTATCCGAGAGTATTTGTTAGTAGCTTCCTATATTGTTTGATTTTAAAGTCGCATGTTTGTAGCTTTTCATCTGTTGATCCTTCGACTTCTTGGTATTTTATTTCGAAAATAATGAAGGTCTTTGAGTTTTTAAGGAAGAGTGCAACATCTGGGAGGAGCTTTTTAGATATGATTATTTTGTAATCAATACCCTTGTTTTCTAAAAGTTTATATAATTCGTGTTTTGAATACAGTGTGCCTAGTGTTTTATTTTTAGCCAATACATTATTGTTTTTGGTAATGGTGAGTGCGGAACCAGCAACTTTTTCGAATATCAACCCTGTTTTTGTAAGATGACCTCCAACTCCGCCCTTTTTCATTGACTGAATTATACTATGAGTGCTGTTTTTTTGGCTATATTTGGAGTATTGACTGTTCTGGATTTTGAGTTGGCCTCATTTTAAATAAGGTATTTTTTCTTGTTTTCAAGATTTCTTTTAACTCTTGTAGGCGCTTGATTGATAGATCTAAATACTCTTTCTCTGTATCTATGCCGACAAATTTTCTGCCGTATAAGAAGGCAACCAAACCTGTTGTAGAGCTTCCTGTAAATGGGTCTAAGATACTGTCTCCCTTCTTAGTGCTTGCGAGTACTACTCTTTTTAGAAGTTCCACTGGCTTTTGGGTTGGATGTTTACCATATCTCTTTTCCCATTTTTTGGGAGTGCCGATTGCCCAGACGCTTCGCATTTGTTTGCCTGGCTTTTTAATGAAGTCATCTTTCCATTTTCCTTCCTTCATATAGTTATAATTGAAATAGTGTTTTGTATTTTTATTTTTTCTGGTCCAAATTAGAGTTTCGTGGCTTGCGGTGAAATAGCGGCAACTTAGATTGGGGGATGCATTGGGCTTGAACCACGAAATGTCGTTTAGAATGTGGTATCCAAGTGCTTGAATTGCGTGGCCGCATTGATAAATTGAGTGGTATGTTCCACTTACCCATAGTGTGCCGTTAGGCTTGAGAACTTCTTTGCACCTCTCAAGCCAGTTGTAGTGAAAGTTATAGTCTTTATCAAATCCGCTGCTTTTGTCCCAGTTGCCTTTGTTAACGCTTACTCTTTTGCCGGCGTGGACGCTAAAGCCGCCGTTTGAGAGATTATACGGCGGGTCGGAAAAAATCATATCGAATTCTTTTTGAAGCTTAGGGAGTATCTCAATAGAGTTACCTTCGTAAAGTGTGAAGTTTTGTTCTTGGTAGTATGGTCTCAGCATGTTTGATCGGGTAATATTTGGGTTAGTTTAATTAAGACACGTGTGAATTGTCTTGTCAATATGTATTTAAATATAGCAGGAGGGGGATAAAGAACAAGAGCTGTTTTTGCGGTTTATCAACTTAGTTGCCTTGCTTTTGGTCTATTGAAGTGCTTTTTGGATGGTTTCGAGGAGTTTGGAGGAGTCGTAATGGGACTGGTATTTAAGATGAAGAATTGAGATTTTGGCTTCGGTGAGGACTTTGTTGACGAACTTATCCCTTTTTATTCTGTCCGGGAGAAGGTGGGATTTGTCATCCAGCTCTATTATCAGTAGTGTATCTCCTGTGGCCTTTTCTACCAGGACGAAGTCTACACATTTTGCTCCCAGAGGATTGAAGTTTTTCCAGAGGAAGAATTTTCCGGGGATTTTTACTACATTAGCCAGCCTTACTTGAGCCAGAATATAGTATCTTTCTGCTACGGCATATTTTAATACTTTATAGAAGCGAAGCTCGCCCGGAGTCATAATTTTGGCTTTTGTGTAGCGGATTTTGGTGAAGAGGATGAATATCAATAGGATGATTGCTCCGAGGAAAAAGAGGAAAGTGAAGATGGTGAGGATTATTAAGTCAGTTTCTGAAAGCATGCCTAAATTTTAGCATTTTTTGATGTATGGTATACTTAACTTCTATGGAAGAGGTTAATGCGGTAGTTGCAGATGATGGCGGCAAGAAAAAGAGTAAACTTTCTACGATTATTGTGATTGTGGTTTTGATTTTGCTGTTTCCTATTGGTATTGGGATTGGTGCGGTGGTTATGAAAATGGGAGGCTCCGGGGGGCAGGAGGAGCCGAGTCCTACACCTATGCAGCAGTTGCCGACCCCAACCCCGATTCAATCGGGGCCGACGTTGACTCCCACCCCTACCCCTTCGACAGGCTCAGGGCCTACGGCTACTCCTACGCCGACAACTAAGCCAACTACCACTCCGCAGGGGCCGGGAGATATTGCGCCAAACCCGACCAATACTCCAACACCGACTCCTACTCCTGGGTTTGGGTTTACGAATTAAAGCTTTTCTTTGCCTTTGTAATCTGGGTTAATTTCATTGAGAAATGGGCAATTCCTGTTTCTTGCAAGTACTCTTTCGTTTGCAATTTCTAGATGTTTTTCCCAGGGTGATTTGTTGCGGTTGTTTGCAATTGCGTTAGCTGTCATGTCAAATTCACAGCGTTTTCTTCTGTTGAGTTTGCAATGCTCACACAAGGTATTTTCTCCAATATTCTCTTCTGGTAAGGTCATGTTATAGGATTAGTATATCACTTTTGAGATCTGGAATTACAGGGGAGCTATGGGAAGGGAATGAAGTCAAGGATTTTGGCGCTGTCGCTGTGATCAGATATATGAGCTACGAAATAGTTGCCTATGGCGATAGGATTGTGGTCTGCGTCATAACCGAACTTTACAACAACTGGTTGGATACCAAAGTATATGAGTCCGTCTGGGAGCTGGTGTTTTGATAGTAAGTGGCGTGCATTCTCTTTAGCATCTTGTCTTTTTTCTATGCTTGGAGTGGGGCCCTTGAATCGGACTTTGAAGTCGTCATCGATTGTGTAGACGTTGGTAGGCCTTTCTGACACTGGACTGTATGTATTTTAACATATTCATGCTAGATAATTATGGGGTTTTGTGATATTTATCCATTAGGTGGCGATGAATAGGGAAATAGAACAAGCATGTGACATCATGCGCAGAAGGATTAGAGGGAGGAGTCTGGAAAATGAGGATGAGATTAGAAGGTACTGGGAGGAGGAAGTTCGACTTCAGTATGCAGGGATAGAAGATGAGGGAATTGACGCTTTGATTGGAAATATTGTTAGGTTGGTTGAGGAGAATCCTGCTGGAATGACATCGCAGGATTGGAGGTTGGAATTGTGGACTGTTGGAGTACTGGAAAGTATGAGGACAGGAAATTCATTAGGAAGTTGAGTAATCAGGTGGGTTAGTGTGCGATATAATTAAGTTGTGGAGAGAGGAAAAATTGCTTTTCAGAGCAAGGATTATAAATTCAATAAACGGGCGTGGGCGTTTTGGGTATGGGTACGGATGGAAAATGGAGGACTCTCGGGAATATTTGGAAGGGCTGCGATGTTTTCAAGAAGCGGCTTGATGCAGCATGCAAGAGAATACATTAAAAGAATGAGGGAGGATAGCAGTGACGAGGTGCTGGACTACATAGTGGTTTTATCTCTTAAATTCTCTAAGTTGTATCCACTGAAAAGCGAGTATTGGCAAGGCAGCGACTTTGTGTTTGATGAGTCCGACAGGAGCATTTCTTTGCTAAAAGCCGCAGAATATAAAGATTTATACCAGGTAGTGATTACGCCCAGCTTAAGACTGCGAGGCGGCAAGGTGGGGTACGCCGCGGCTTTTGCTTTTAAGAAGGAGTGTTGGGAGGAGGCGGAGGCTTTGATGAGGGCATCTGATTTAATCGTGATTCCGGAGGCAAAAAATGTAGGAGTTTATGATGTTTGGGATGTTTATGGGTATAATCTTGTTGAGAACAAAAGAGTGAAGCAGAAGGATGCGGGATTATGGAAACTGGATTGAAACCAAAAAAAATTTCTTCTGAAAAGGTTGTTGTGACTTCTTTTTTGCTTAATATTTCCGATATTGTAGTTAATCTTTTTGTGGCTGTGATTTCCGGAAGCATTGTTATGGTGACGCAGGCTTTGGAGGGGGCGGCGGATCTTTTGGCTTCGAGCTTTTTGGTTGTGGGGGTAAGAAGGGCTAAAAAGCCGTCTGACAGAAAACACCCTTACGGCTATGGCAGGGAGCTTTATTTTTGGACGTTTTTATCCGCCTTGGCTACATTTAGCATAACGGCAGGTGCTTCTTTTTATTTGGGACTTAAGCGCTTTTTGGACCCGGAGCCTGTTAGCCATTTGGCTTTTGCCTACTTGGCGCTTGTGGTTGCCGTATTTACAAATGGGTACTCGGCGAGCTTGAGCTTAAGAAGACTTGTTGGAGGCAGGCCTGTTGGCAAGATTTGGAGTGCTTTTTTTCATTCTGCTTTGATTGAGACAAAGACTACTTTTGTTTTGGATCTGATGGGGACACTGGCTTCTGTTTTGGGACTTGTTGCCCTTTTGATTTATGGAGTGAGTGGGGATGCCAGATTTGACGGGATCGGGGCGATGGCGATTGGGGTGACTTTGGCAATTTTGGCGCTTTTTATTGTGAAAAGCGCGCGGGATCTTCTTTTGGGCCAGAGTGCTTCGCCGGAGGTGGAGGAGAAAATCAAAAAGGCCGCTTCTTTGTTTGAGCATGTAAAGCAAATTTTGGATTTACGGACTCTTCAGATTGGGCCGGAGAGGGTCTTGGTGAATATGGAGGTGAATTTGACTGACAGGCTTACCACGGATGAGATTGAGCTTTTGATTGATAAAATTGAGCGGGAGATAAAAAAGCAGGTGCCTTCTGCGGTGAGTATTCAGATCGAACTTGAAACGCCGGATGTTTAGTTTTTACCTTGAGGGTTGACTGTAAAGAGAGTTTTACTTTATAGTGTGGTACTTAAAGGGGG
>Ga0265297_10008792_pt1 | contig 13325 bp, 9 predicted proteins | sample Munlanlwell13791_FD_192502 | JGI IMG/M metagenome (GOLD analysis project Ga0265297, IMG submission 192502) | Leachate microbial communities from a municipal landfill in Southern Ontario, Canada - Leachate well 137-91 | ecosystem: Engineered > Solid waste > Landfill > Unclassified | place...
GAAGCCGATGCAATACTTTATAAAAACGGTGCGTTCGTTATTCCGGATTTTCTTTGTAATGCGGGCGGTGTAACTGTTTCTTATTATGAGTGGGTACAGAATGTAACAGGTGATTATTGGACAGCAGAACAGGTTTATGAAAAATTAGATATGAAAATGACCAGATCATTTAACGATGTTCTTGAAATGTCTTTAAAAGAAAAGGTTGATATGAGGGCAGCAGCCTATATGGTTGCAGTAAAAAGAGTTGCGGATGCAATGAAATTGCGCGGTTGGGTTTAAAAGACAGTACATAGTATAAAGAAATAAACAGATTGAGACTAAAAACAGATTAAGATTAAGGTCTGCAGGATTTGTTATTATATAAAAAACTCCTTTCTCAATCTTAATCTGAATCTTAATCTGTATTTATTATGTCATAAAAAGAAAAGGCGGGTGAAGATTATTCACCCGCCTTTTTGTTTATATCTATGTACTCTGTACCCTGTACTTTGTACCGTATTTAGAACGGCATCTGATATACTGCTTTAGATATAAGCGCGATTGCAACTCCGCACATACCCATCAAACCCATTCCGCAGAAATATCCTGCTATCAATACAGGCGCATATGCGCGCCATTTTTCTTCACCATATAATTTTTTAAAATAATATTTTCCAAGCAAGGCGCCGATAAAGAGCGGAATTGTGCCATGAGGCCAGGCGCCAACTCCTCCGCAAAGACCATAAAAGAAAAGTATTGGAAGGCCTAACCAATTTACCAACCCAAAAACTCCGCCTGTAATTGCCGCTCCTGTCAAAATCCATGGTAGTTTTATTGCCTGCAAGAGATAGTTTGTTCCCTGAGATGTTGCAGTTGCCCAAAGACATGTAAATGTAGCGGTTATGGGCCAGAATTTTTGTGCATAAGGATAAAGTACCGAAGGTATAGGGCCCAATTTCCATATAAAAGACCAGAAAATAACACTGCATAAAAGCATCACAGGAAGCATCAATGCTTCTGCTTTTATTACGCTCGTGATCTTGGTTCCTGTAAGTTCTACTTCGCGGAAGGTTGATGCAAGCCCGCCGTAATCATTGAGAGGTATTGGGGCAAACCAGATCGCAACACCTTTGTATCCGCTCAAAATAAAAGTTGCTTCCCTTAAGTAAGGAAAGCCAACGCCGTTTCCTGTTAAGCCGACCATACGGGCAGAAATATATGAGTTTAAAGGTGTCCAAATAAAGCCATATACGACAAAAAGCCATACAGGGAACAAGGGTACTAATTTATGGCAAACGATGATATAACCAAGAGTTGAAGCGATAAATAATCCTAAGGCAAGCATTATCGGAATATCCCCTCTTCCTGGTACAGGAGCAAAATTGCCGCGCGCACCTTTTTCTCTTTTGGTAAATACGGTAGTTTTTAATACTGTGAAAATACCAATTAATGCAATGGCAATTGCAATTCCTATTCCTATGCTCATCCAGAAGTCAATACTGGTTGCCACGCTTGTCGGAATAGTGCCCATTCCTTTTCTCCAAGTGTGAAGTAAACCCATTTTATATAATATTGGGTTTAATCCGATCTGGCAAAGTATTGAAGTGATGAATGTTCCGAGGACAATAGGAAAGGGAATAATGAAACCGATCATTACCGCTCCAAGATCTGTGTTGAGCCCTGTTAGTGCGGCAGGAAGTATTCCTTCAGTATTTTGCGTGAAATCAATAAATGGTATAGGAAGTATTTGGACGGGTTTTGAAAATATTGCACCAGTTAGAGCAGGCACAAAAATATAAATAAGCCCGAAAGCAACCCCGATAACTGATCCGATCGAGAATACTCTCCAACGCCATGTTTCTTTTTTGCCGCTTACTTCTGCAAGTGCAGTTGCACCCTGAGCCGCAATGTTTGCCATAGGAAAAGGAAGTTTTTCAACATCAGAAGTAAGGCGGAATACAAAATATCCTAATCCAAACCAATTTAATCTTGCCAAAACCTGCATTATCAGAAGCAGGATTATTGCCGGCATCCAGTCAGCATGAAAGAAAGATCTTTTTATTATTGCTTCAGAGCCAGGGAAAGGAGCGATCCATTTGATACCTTCTGCTTTCAAAGATTCAACTATTCCGAAGCTTTGCGCAGGAGGAGAACCTAAAAGATATTGGTTCCAGATAAGCCCTGCGAAAGCGCCGCCTGAAAGAGCAAGTCCGCCAGCCATGCTTGTGAGGCTTCCCGCAATATAGTAAAGAATATAAATTTCCTGTTTTTTAAGTGACCCGAACGACCTTCGTACAATTTCCATAAAAAGAATAATTGTAACCCATTGCGCTGCGGCTCCCATACCTAATCCTGCGACAAGCCCAAGATATATGGAAGCAGGCATCATAACAAAGCCTATAAAAAACGCACCTATGATAGTTTTAAGGGAAAAACCTTCATGGAATTCTGTCGGTGCCAGATCGCGCTGGTATCCAACAGAAGTGTTTTCGCGCTTAATTAGTATGGTTTCTTCTTTTTTCTGTTCTTCTGCCATCTCTCCTCCTTGCGAAATATTATCTTTTCAATTATCGATTATGTAATTGTATATTTTTTAGTTTATAAGCTCGTAGAACTTCGAGATGTATTCAGACCGTCTTTCCGGAGCCAATGTTCTCCATAGAAGGAGTTGTTTGCGCAAATGGTTTACAAATCTTGTGTTTGTGCGTTTCCATGAATTAATGTCGCCTGATTTTCTTATCAAGTAAAGATGGATCCTGTAAACATTTCGCGTTTCTTTCATAGGTTCGGTGTTAAGCGTTGCATCCTGACTTACTCCAAGATCGAACGGTGCAAGCCATACCATCTGGTTTACATTAAAAGATTCCCCAAATTCGGTTTGGCCTTTTCCGATATGGCTTCCTTCGGTATAGAAATCCCCGATAGAATATTCCGCATGGCTGTCAAAGAATTCTTTGAGGAACACGTTAAGCCCTTTTGCTTCCTCTCCAGTGACAGTAAAGGGAAGTTCAAATTTCCAATTGTCTCCTTCAGGTTCGGTAAGTTTCCACTTTCTTTCAACAGAGGGGACTGCGAGCTGACTTGCTTTATTTGCCGGGTACAGTGATGAGAGAATAACCATCAAGATAACTATTCCAATCGTGCTTGTAGCTGAAACCGAAGAATAATTCAGCGTCAATCCCGGAAGCAGATTGTACATTGTGATAATTTTTGATATACCTTGTCCGAGAAGATATCCCGATACAGAGCCAACGGTTGCGTAAACGCATGCCTCCGCAAGGAACAGCGCTGCGACATGCGACGGGGCAAGTCCTATTGCAGAATAGATCCCTATTTCTCTGACACGTTCATATACTGAACCAAGCATTGTGTTTAATATGATGAACGCTGCGATAATAATAGGAATAAAAAGATTTTGCAAGCCTGAAAAAGCTGTTGTTCCGATCGAGCTTGCATAGTAGGTTTTTCCATTCTCGCCTACAAACAGATTTATTGAAAGTCTTGGCATAAGGTCTTCCAAAAGAGTTTTTACTTGATTACTGTCTTTGCATCCAATTGCGATCGACCTTAAGTTCCCGCCGAGATCGATAAGTGTTGAATATGGCAGCAACATTGTTTCTCGCGGCAGAAGATGGACAAATTTTTGCGGTGGTGCATCAGCTGATTCGTTGCCCCCCTGGCTCATTTGTTGTTTTTGTGACATTGCAAGATAATTAACAGGGGTTACTTCTTCAGAATCAAGATCAAGGATTGTTTGCATTTTTTCGTCATCAAGAATACCAACAACTTTAAATGAAAGCCCAAAAACTTCAACAGAGGCGCCTTCATTTATCATAAGTTCATCCGCAATACTTCTTGGGAGTATACAGGAATATATATCATTTTCATTGAACCATCGGCCTGTGAGAGCTTGTTTATATTCCGGAGAAAGCTTTATTTCTTCCGGGCTCATTCCGGATATTCCTGTAACGGTATATTTTTCTTCACCGGTTCTTATGTCGATGAACGATTGGTTTCCTACCATTGTTGAGTAATACCAGCATCTGGGAGAAACAACCGCTTCTTTTCCAAATTCGTTCAAAATTATTTTATATGTTGATTCTTCCATTTCGCCCCAATTTCTGTCACGGAACATAAGGCCGTCATATGTTGCAGGGGTGTCAAGCGCAATTTTCTTTGCGCTCATAAATGTGCGTACCGAAGTGAAAGAAAGGACTGTAAATGTAAGGAGAATTAATGTTGCGCAGGTGAGGGCGGTTCTTCCTTTTCTTTTTCTCATATTTGAAACGCCCAAAGAGAATGCAGTTGCAGTTGCGCTGATACGACCTACATCCGTAGTATGTACACCTGTTGAACGTTTTTTATATTCTTTGAACAGCTCATCAAATTTACCCAGTATGATTATGATGACCAGTACTGCAAGCGCAAGAGTGATAAACGCAAGCAATACCATAAAGGGCGTCAGAGTAATGTCAAATGCGGGGTGTACGTATCTTAATGTTGCAAATACGATCAGGAATATTGCAAAAGTCCCGACCAATTGTTTTCTTATATCCGGGAACGCAAAGAAAAGCCTTTCAAGGAAAAATGCAAATGGAAGTAAAAGGAACATGTAGAACATGACTCCCTTTACGACGTCATTTCCTGTTTGTCTTACATCCGGATATGCCCGGGATTCAAAACCGCCTGCAGTTCGTGAATATCTTATAAAATTCTCATAGTCTTTTTCGAGGAATGCAGAGTCAGCTTTGGTAAGGTCCCGCAGTGCGAGAGCATGAAGTGAATTAAGGCGGTTACTTTCAATACCGCGTTTTCTTAATATCTTCATTCTCCACTCATCCAAAAGCCACATATCTTTTGTTACCTTGTTAGGGGTAAGCGTTATGTTTAAATTCTGTGAAGTTAAATATCCTTGGCCAAGAGGGTTTGTTTCGGTTGAATTAAGGAGTGTGAATTGGTTTCCCGCAAGCCCGGAACCCATAGTTACTTTAAGGACTTCATTTTTCTTCATGTATATTATTGCTGCAGGTTCTTGGAACAGGCTGCCCATTTGCCTCGGGAAAGAATATCCGTACAGAGTAGGTTCGCAGTCTGTTTTTCCGTCATAAACACTGACTTCTTTAAATGTTTTATAAAATCTTTGGTCAACAACATCAAATATTGAGATGGTGATACAAGGGAATACTACAACTGTTGCTTCTTTTTCATTCCAGTCCATCGGTAATTCGATCGGATAAGCTTTTGCGCCCTGCTCTCCGAGATCCGGCGCGTAAATAACATTTCCGGAATTATCTATTTTGTACGCTTCAACTTTTTGTTTTCCTGCCGGTGGGATAAAGCAGGTTTTGATAGATGCAAGTCCGAAAAATCCAAAAGATCCGGTATCAGAAGCCATTTGAATAAGTTCACCGCGCACACCAGTGAATGTTTTTGCTCTTCCCCGCGCAACAACGATCGAACCTGGTACAGGAGTGTTGGGTATATAAGATACGCGCGGGTCAAATTCCACAACCTTTCCTTTAAGCGAAAAATTGTAATTAGGAAGATTGATCTTGGTCTTAAGGTCAAAGTCGTTGGCAATCGAGCTTATCATGCAGGCAGCAAACTGGGTTTGTTTCACAAGATTTGAAATGATTACTTTATTCATTGAGTTTAGCGGTGTGTCAACAAAAGGGCGGCCGTCATTTGTGGTCGCAAGAGTTATAGCGGTTTTTCCGCTCAAAGTCATTACTTCACCGTTAAAGGCGAGATCAATAGGTAGGAAACTTTTCCATGATCTTCCGCGTACAGGATTTATTCCATTTGAAAAGAAATCTTCAGGCAGAGAAAGACCTTCCACAATATCGTATGCGTAATCGCTTAGTTTTATCCCGAGAGGTGAATAATTCTGTTTTATGTCGGCATCATTCTGGTCATAAAAAGAACCTTTATAGAAAAGTCCTACGCCTTGGCAGCGGCTTGAAAGGTCCAAAGAAATGAACATTGAAATTTCCGGAAATTTGACATTTGCAAGTACCGGTTTAAGCCCTGAATAAATTTCCATTTCACTTATTGAAATTCCGTTATTTTTATTCAAATAACCCTGGACTTTTACATATCTTGCCTCTTTTTGAGGGAAGTCAATAACTATTTCTCCTGATTTTCCTTCAACTGTGTAGAATACTGTTTCCCACGAGGTGCCGTCGAGTGATGTTTCAACGGCATATTCTTCAGCGTAATCTTTGTCCCAATTGATCACAATTTCGCCGACTTTTTCTTTTTTCTTTAAATCGACCATTAACCATTCGTTATCATTTTTTTTCTGAGCGCTTGACCAGCGGGTATTTAATTTTCCATCAAATGCACTTCCGCCTACAAATTGAAAAGACGGTTCTCTGCTTGAAACCTTAACAGGTTTTTTTGTTGCCAGATTGAGGATCTTAGGAGTGTTTATTTCTTCCAATGCAAGCTGTTCATCCCAATATTTCGTAAAATATTTTATCCCGCTAAGGCCTTGGAAATGTCCGCTTGAGGCAAGGATAATTACTGAGCGTGCCGGAGGGTTTGCTTTTAGTGAGCGAGCGATCTGAAGAAGAGCTGAAATTCCGCAAGCATCTTCTGCTCCCGGAGCAAGAGAGGGGACAACTGAAATAGCATCGTAAAATGAATCTACCATTATAAATTCTTTTTTAAGCTGCGGGTCTGTTCCGGGGATAAATCCCCAGATGTTCTTACCTGTTCTTTTTTCCCAAGCAGCTTCAGACCTGATACTTGCGATTAATTCACGTCTGCTTGCTATAAGGTTCATCAATTGGTTCGCGCCTGCTTTTGAGATCCAGTACCTCGGCGCATTTATGGGGATAGAAAGGAATTTTTTGTCTACTTCGCCGCGCAGTATTTCGGGTGGCTCTATGAAAATTACAGCTTTTGCTCCGAGTAAAAATGCATTCATCCAATCGGCGCCGCAATTAAATTCCATTAATACTATGGCGTCTTTCAGGTCTTTTTTGTTATAATCTTCCATCCTGCTTCTTCCCACGTAAACAATCGGGCCGGTTAAAGTTTCAGGGCAGGACATATTTACGAGATTGGGCCAGAGGGTTTGGATCTTTAATCGGGTTGATTTTGATACTTCAAGATAAGATCCTTTTTCAACAGGGACAACTACAGGAAATTCCATTGAGTTTATATTTTTCAGCCCTATTGAATTAAATTTTTCCTCAATGTATTTTGCTGCTTTGTCACAGTCTTCAAAGCCTGTGATCCTGGAGCTCAAGCTTGAAAGATATTTAATAGTTGAAGCTTGTTCCGAAGCGCTCACTGACGCTGCGACAGAAGCGTATTCCTGCGCTGTTGCAGGCATAAGCGTCATTAGGCATGCCAGCAAGATCAGTCCTGATTTGGCAAGTGTTCTTTTGGACATAATACCCCCCGTAGATTTATTATTAATTTTCTTGATTATAAAAAATGATTGCGCAGGGAAGGGCGTCCTTCCCTGAATTATTTTCGTTGCGATCTGTGAATAGGTATTTTTAGCTTTGTGTTTTTTTGTTCCCGAGTTACGCTGCTTCGCCTTCCATTTCACCGACCCGGATATTAACTTCTTTTCTTTCTTCTATCTTTTCAAGTCTTCCGTCACGTATCCAGATAATGCGGTCAGACACGTCTATCATTTTAAGGTCATGTGTTGCAGAAATTATTGTTACATTTTTTTCTTTATTCAGTCTCTTTAGTAGAGCAATTATTTCTTTTCCGGTCCTTAAGTCAAGATTTCCCGTAGGCTCATCTGCAAGTACTATTGCAGGATCATTTGCCAAAGCTCTTGCTACTGCAACGCGTTGTTGCTGTCCGCCGGACATTTCAAGCGGTTTATGTTTGATCCTGTCGCCTAATCCTACAAGCTCCAAAAGTTCTTTTCCTTTATCCATTGCTTGGTCATTCGGTACACCCGCAAAGATCATGGGAAGAGTTACATTTTCGATTGCAGACATAACCGGTATAAGATTAAAGCTTTGGAAAATGTATCCGATCTTTCTGCATCTCATCCATGCAAGTTCATATGCATCAAGCTGGGCAATATCTATCTCATCAATATAAACATTTCCGTCTGAGGGTTTGTCAAGCCCGCCTATCATATTAAAAAACGTGCTTTTTCCGGAACCTGAAGGCCCCATTATTGAGATGTATTCACCTTTTTTTATTTCAACATTTACTCCCTGAAGCGCCTTTACGCTGACAGAGCCCATCATATATTCTTTGATCAGGTTCTCTGTTTTAACTGTATTCGGTCTTGTATCTTTTTCTGCCATTATTCCTCCTCATTCAAAATAAATTTATTTTTTCCTTAAATTTCAACCCGCATTGCATCCGCAGGCACCATCTTTGAAGCCGTGTAGGCAGGATAGATCGCTCCTAAGACTGAAAGGCCTACACCCACTGCAACACACAGAACAATTATACATCCGATATCATTTATTGAGAAATGCCTGAAAAATGTCAATGAAGAAAAAACCTTTTTTCCTTCTTTTGAGAATTGAATAAGTACCATTAAAAGAGTTCCTGCGATGCTTCCGATAAGTGAGCCAAAGAAACCCTGCAGGCTTGATTCCAAAAGAAAAAGTTCAACAACAAATCTGTCAAGTGCGCCGAGGCATTTCATTGTGCCTATTTCTTTAAATCTTTCAGTCACAGCCATAAGCATTGAATTTGTGATGCCTACTACGCATACAAGAAGCGACATTACAACGACCCACAACCTTTGCGCAGGTATTTCATCTGTTACTATTTTCAAGTTAGTTGTAATTGCAGATGATGTGAGTACAGATGCTAAGAAAGCTATAGCAAGAGTAATGCCCATCATTGTGATTATTGCGCGCCAAAACCTTATTTTTAGGCTTCTTAGCGCGATCTTGAATGCTTCACTGAAAGGTAAATGGATTTGTCTTTCGTGATTCTCTGCCATAATTCCTCCTTAAATACGGTACATAGTTTTTGAAAACAGATGTTAGATGTCAGATGCCGGATCTCAGATTTCAGCAAAAGAAATAATTCTTTTATCTGGCATCTGATAACTGGTATCCGGGATCTGCCATTATTTTTTTCTTTTACTCTGCACTCTGTACCCTGTACTCTGTACATTTTTTTAATTCATCTTTGTTACCTGCAAGCCTATTATACTTCTTGCAGCAAGCTGTCTTAAATAGTATAAAAGCGATGTTTCAACTTCTTTTCTGTTCATTTTCAGGTCAATACATAATCTTTGGATTATTGTTTCGACATTTGCTTTACCGTCGCAAAGATCCCATACTTTTGTTCCGATCTCATCCAATGTTACGATTTTTTTCTTCGGGGCAAGGAGGATCTTTGAAAGAAAATTGATCCACGGGGTTTTTTTGATAGGAAGAGTGAGAACCACTTCTCCTTTTACCCCTCTTTCAACTCCGAGCGCCTGATTTTTTACAGGCTTTGAATTCAAGATATCCTGTCGGGACAATTTAGGCAATTTTTCTTTTTTCATTGTTTTTACTCTGTACCCCGTACTCTGTACCCTGTACTGTATTTACCCGCATTTTATTCTTGAGCATATCTCGGCAAACATTTTTTCATTTTTTTTGCCGCTGTATTCCAAAGCAAAAAGTTTATTTTCTGTTTCACACCTGCGGGCGTAAAATGCCTGCCATTTCCAGCGCTGCAGGGTAACTTCTGTTGATTGATGGTCTTTAGATCGTTTGACTTCGGCATTAAGGATCAAAGATCTTAGGGTTGAGGGTGCAATTGCTCTTGACCATTCATTAATGGTTTTTTCGCGCAGAAGCATTTCTGCCAGGCCCCACCGTTTTATTTTTATGTTTGAATCTGCGTTTGAAAAAATAAATTCAAGATATCCGCTTTTAAGTGAGCATTTATCAAGGTTGAATTCAGAAGGAATGGAGAATGAAAAATCAAAAAGAGCCCATTGAGTATAGGCTGATACGGGATGGTCTTCCAAGCTTTTTAAAATTTCTGATACGATAGGACTTTCATCTTCATTGAAAAAAAATTGAGCCATTAGTATAGTGTGGCACCTATTGCATTGGGATACAAACCCCAGCATTTTTGAGCTATTGTTTTGAGTTCCGCTTGAAATGATCTTCCAGGCAAAAAAATTCGCCTCTTTGTCTTTAAGGCGAGTTTTTATGAATTCTTTGTCAGGTTTTATATTCTCAAGGTTTATTTTTTGTTTTTTTGCTTTTTTTTCGAGGTTGGATATATAATTTTTTAGTATTGAATCAGTTGCGATCTGTCTTTTTTCGCGTCTCCAACGCAATTCAAGACATATTTTTTCCGGATTATCAAGGCGCAGGTACCCTTCTTTATAATCACCGCTGAATGTGTTTAAGTCCCAATCTTTTGGGATTTTGAATGAAATTCCCTGCCATGCAAATATTTTTTCATTATTAGTCATAATTATTATTATTATAGTATAAATTAGATAAATGTCAAGTAAAAAAACCTTATTATGGTTAACGCTGGTATGGTCAAAGAGAAAGAGAAGAATCTTCTTGACTTTTTATTTTTTTTATGTATAATCTTAACAATATGATAGTCATTATTAGAGACTGTTATTGATGTTCAAATCTAAAAAGGGGGGATTAATGAAAAAGGTTTTAATCGTGTTGGTTTGTGGATTTATGATGTTCGGTGTTATGAAAGCGAATGCGCAGATGGGAGCTTATGGTGAGTACCTTGGTTCAGCGGCAGCAGGATTTGGCGGCGGTGTGAATTTTGGTATGGTTAAAGTTGGAGCGCACTTTTCAGGTTGGGGAGTTAGCGTGGGCGGTGGAGTAAATGTTCCTGTTGCAAAACTTATGGACAATAAATTAGACTTAGCTGTTGATGCGCAGTTTCATTATTCATTCTTAGGTATATGGTCTATTCCCGCAGGCGTTACAGTTGATTATAAAATTACTGACAAAATGTCTGTATTTGGCGGCGGTGGCGTTGATATTTACAACTGGGGCGGAGTATTGGGTGGATTATACAGCTCATATCTTGCTACAGCCGGTGTATCAACAATCGGTGTTGGAGCATCCTATCAGTTCGGTGTAAAATACGCTCTATAATTAATTGATTTAAACGGCGGATTGGTCTTTTGGCCAATCCGCTTTTTTTTTAATTTTTGTTTTTATTTTGAAAAAGAAAAACCAGTCCCGGAGGAAAAAATGAAAAAAATATCTATCGGAATTATAATTTCAGCAGTATTTCTTTTAACTGCAGTTTGTGCCGATGCGTTTGTTTTGGGCGTATATGGTAAATATGAAATGGGTCAGGATCTTTATGGGTATGCCAGTTTAGCAGGTTCTTCGGTTTCAGGTCAGATCACAAGCAATGTTGCTCCTTCAAACTATCTTTCAGCCCATATAATTTTAGGGGATCCGAAGAACATGTTTGATCTGGGAGTGGGAATGGCGGAAAGCGGAACTATTCCTGTAAGCATTGGCAGCATTTATCAATATTTTAAAATAACAGAAATGTTTAAATTTTATGGTGCAGGTTCAATCACATATTTTCTTAATGAACCTTCGGATTGGCATGTGCTTACTTTAAAATCAACTCTTATAGGGCTTGAGGTTGCGATGCCTGTGCTTCCGCTTTCAGTTTTTGTTGAGGGCGGCTTAAGGATACCTCTTGTATTCGGGCCTAACAGCGTTTTTGCAGCTGCGGCAGGATGGAATGTTGAAGCCGGAGGAAGATTTTACATCCTTAAGTAATTAATATTTTTCCGTCAGAAATTTAAAAGAAGGGGATGGATCATTTATTGGTCCGTCCCCTTTTTATTTTTTCTTGAATAAATTATTTTATATGGTATAATACTATTAATATATTTTTGTTAAAAATTTTGAAACTTTAACAGATTAATTTTGCATAAGGGGTGATATATGAAAAGAGTTTTTTGCATTATTTTTTTAGGTATTTTTTGTTTTAGTTTTTTTGCCTGCGCAGAACAGAAATTTACTCGTTTTTCTAAAAATACCATTGGTCCTTTGAATGTCATAGGTATTGTGCTTTCTGAGAATGCTGATTCTGCAAAAAAAATAATGCAGGATTCTTTGAAAAAACAGATGAGAGCCGAATTACAATTCCCGATCTATTTAGACCCAACCTACAAACAATTAGGCGGCGAAAAAGCAGTTGATATTTCATTTTTCGGGAATAGCGCGACCGGTAAAAAATACGAATCAGAAGTTGATACGGTTTTAGCCTTAAAAGCAAATCCCGCAGCTATAATTATAGTTGACAGAAAGAAAAGAGTGAGGGGTTTTACGCAGGCGCTTTTTGCTGACTGGGGTGAACTCGGAAAACTCGCAGAAGAGCTGCTTTTGAATCTTGACGGAAAAGAAATAATAACAATTGATTCAAAAGCCCCGGACAATGAAGGAATTTCTACATGGCAAACAGATCTGGGCAAAGAAAGATCTAAAAAAACCATTACAATAGATTTTGGGGCAAGCAAACTTTATTGGTATAAATATCTCGGTGAAACAATTCCTGATGTGAAAATTAAAAAACTTGAGTCGGGTGAGGATGCAACATTATACGGCGCTATTGAAGGCAAAGTGAGCGCTATAATAGTTTTTATCGCGCCTGAAAATAAAGGTGCTTACAATGCGCTTCCGGGTTCTGCGAGTATGATAGCGGTTGCAGACGGGCTTTATAAATATTTTACTTTGGGACAGGCAAAGCCGGGTTCAAAGCTCGTGTCAAATGCGCAGCCGGACAAACAATAGTTAACAAGTTGACAAGGAAACAAGTTGATAAGTGAAATATAGCTGCAACTATCCCCCTTAGGCAAAGGGGGAATAAGGGGGATTTATAAAATCTCCTTTATTAACCTTATTCTCAATCTTAATCTGTTTTTACTTTTGAGCGCTTTCTTGACATTTTTATTTAATATGATAAAATTCTTTTAATACCAAATTTATTCTAGGAGAGCATAATGGGTCAAACAATCGCAGAAAAGATACTCAGCAGACATTGCGGCAAAAGCGTAAGCGCAGGTGAAATAGTTATTTGTAAAGTAGACTACCTAATGGGTCAGGACGGGACCTCGCCTCTTGCCATTAAAGCTTTTCAAGCGCTTGGCGGAAAGAAAGTTTTTGATAATAAAAAATTTGCCATGATAATTGATCATAGCAGCCCTTCTCCAAGCATAGGAGTTTCTGCTCTCCATAAATTTATGCGGGATTTTGCGCAAAAACAAAAAATAAAGCTTTATGATGTGGGTTGCGGTATTTGTCATCAGATGATGGTCGAGGATAATGTAAGCCCGGGTATGCTTGTTATGGGAGCAGATTCACATACGACCACCTATGGGGCTTTAAATG
>Ga0265297_10008793_pt1 | contig 13324 bp, 15 predicted proteins | sample Munlanlwell13791_FD_192502 | JGI IMG/M metagenome (GOLD analysis project Ga0265297, IMG submission 192502) | Leachate microbial communities from a municipal landfill in Southern Ontario, Canada - Leachate well 137-91 | ecosystem: Engineered > Solid waste > Landfill > Unclassified | place...
TTAGTTGCCAAAATTGCGATATAATTTAAGGCAGGCGCTTGGCGAAGAAAATAAAAAAAGCGGATCTGATAAAATCCGCTTATGACTCCTTTATTTAGCGCGTTCTTTTTGCCTCTCGGTAGCGCATTATGGCCCCGAATAAGGTAAAGGCGAAGAAGAACACCTGGATTGACAAGGTGCCCCAAGCTTTGAAGGTGTATGTTTCAAAGCAAGTTGCCACCTGCCCAAGCATCATTCCGCCTGAAAAGAGGTAAAATTTATTATTACTGAGCTTTCCTCCCTTCCAGCTGAACCAGGCCCAGGAAGCCATCTGGGTGGCGATCAGCGCATAAAGGACGATCTGGGTCGTACTTAGATACATCGATTTTCTCCTTTGATTTTTAAAATACTATAACGGATGATATTATAATTTTTCTATGGTAATGTCAATGGTCTCTAAATACGGAACCAATAATTCAGATCTATGCCGCGGCGCCGTAAGAGGGGGTAGCCGCCAGTTGGCCGATGAGATGAAGGACAAGATTTCAGCTTATATTAATTAAATTGTCAACATCTGATATTTGCCCTTTAGACTCAAAAATGATAAGATTAATGAGAAATTCAGAAAAGATTCCCCATCGTCAACTCCGCTAAGAAAATATATATATGACTCGAATCATCATCCTGGCGGCCGGTAACGGCACGCGTATGAACAGCCATTTGCCCAAGGTGTTAGTACCTCTCCAGGGGCGACCCATGATTAAATATCTTCTCGATTCTATCGCCTCGGCCGGCATTGATCCGCGGCCGCTGGTGGTTGTCTCGCCAGCCAACGAAGAGATTATTCGCCGTGAGCTAGCTGATCAGTCCGTTGATTTCGTGCGGCAGGAACAGCAGCTCGGGACCGGCAATGCGGTAGCCTGCACTAAAGACTCTTTATCACCAGAGATTTCTAGAGTCCTCGTCCTTTATGGCGATCATCCTTTTTTCAAGACCGCCTCGCTAGTCAAGATAGCTGCTAGCGAGCCGCAGCCGCTCGCGATGATGACTACGGAATTGCCGGATTTTGATGATTGGCGTCGTAACTTTTATCATTGGGGCCGGATCATCCGCGACCAATCGGGACAGATCGTGAGGATCGTAGAATTTCGAGATGCCAGTGAAGAAGAACAGACTGTGACCGAGGTGAACCCGGCAGTCATGTGTTTTGATAAGGAGTGGCTTTTACAGCATCTATCCAGTCTGAATAATCGCAATAATTCGCAAGAATATTATTTGACGGATCTAGTCAAAATCGCCTTCAGTGAAAAACTGACGATCAGTTCGATTAGCGTGGAACCACACGAAGCTATGGGCATCAATAGTTTGGAAGAATTAAAGATTGCTGAAGGATTACTCGCGGCCCGTACCTAACAGGCCGTTCCTTTTATATGTCCGTGATTCTTGACCTCCATATCCATTCGCGCTACTCTCGCGCCTGTTCGCCACAGATTAGCCTGTCTGGAATCGAGAGTGCCTGCCGCCGGAAAGGCGTCGATATTGTCGCGAGCGGTGATTTTACATTTCCGGCTTGGTTCGATTCGATGGTCAGGGAGCTAGAGGAGACGGCTAGCGGTTCCGGGCTCTATAGACGTAAGGAGTCGCCTGACGACTGGGTGAAATTTATTATCGGCACCGAAATTTCCCTTGTTTATAAAGACGGCGACAAGGCACGCCGCATCCATCTGGTTCTCCACGCCCCCAATTTGGAGGCAGCCGCCGAACTTAACAAGATACTTGATAAGCGGTTTAACATCCGTTCGGATGGCCGGCCGATATTGGGTATTAGCGCGCCGGAATTTGTTAGATTAGTCCTGGCGGTCAATCCGGACTTCCTGGTTTATCCCGCTCATATTTGGACGCCCTGGTATTCTGTTTTTGGCTCCAAATCCGGCTTTGACTCTTTGGAAGAATGTTTTCATGATCAGACCGAGTACATCTATGCTTTTGAGACTGGCTTGTCGAGCGATCCGGCGATGAACTGGCGGTTATCGGCGCTTGATAAGTTGACTTTGTTGTCTAGCTCCGATGCCCATAGCCTGGCTAATATCGCCCGGGAAGCCAATATAATGGAACTTGAAGGAGTGCCGACTTACCGAAAAATTTATGATAATATAAAGAATAAGAAAGGGATGGTCGAAACATTGGAGTTTTATCCCGAGGAAGGAATGTATCATCTCGACGGACATCGCCTCTGCGCTTTTTGCTGCGAGCCGGCCCAGAGCCGCCGTTTGTCCGATATTTGTCCGGTCTGTCATAAACCCCTGGTAATCGGCGTCTTGAATCGGGTGGAGGCGCTCAGCGATCGCCCGCTAGGCTTTCGTCCGTCCGGGGCGCCGGGTTTTAAAAAGATCGTAGAGCTTGATAAGATCATTGCGGATGCTTGGGGAGTTAAAGGCCGTAAGTCTCGTGCGGTTCAAGCTGAATATCACCGCCTGACCGACACTTTCGGAAGCGAATTACACATCCTCTTAGACCTCGACCTTAAAGCAGTCGGGTCGGAAATAGATTTCCGGATATGCGAGGGCATCCAGCGTTCAAGAGAAGGGCGGATTCAGATTGAACCGGGTTTTGATGGTCAATATGGGAGGGTGTCGATCTTTACCGCTGAGAGCCGCCCCAGCCGACAAGCTAACCTTTTATAATATATGACATTCTCTCGCAATTTTCTGGTCAGTTTTATTAGTTTAGTGGCTTTTTTGGTGTTGGCTACCATTAGTGCTCATCTTTATGGCGGCGAACCAGGCACGAAGGCTGATCTTAAAGACATTCCAGTCTGGCAGAAGATTCGGCCCGCGGGCGAGTCAATCTGGTCCGTTGTCTCCGTCCCCTCGGGGGAACAATCCGCGTCCTCAGAAGAAGCGTCGGGTTCTGGCCCGAATGAGGACGGTTGGTGGTCGGCTCTTAGGGCTCGGCTTCAAGCGGAATGGGAAAGGAGCGGAAGTCACTCTTCAGAAGAAATATCTGATATTAGCCAAAAAATAATGGAAAGTTTTTATCGCTGGCGTGAAGAGTGGCTATCAAAAAATTGATTTTTAACTGATATTTATTTTAAGGTTTTCCGAGCTAGAGTGTGCTATAATTAATCTGTTAATTATTCTAAGTCAAATATTATGTCCAAGGAAAAGGATAAGAAGGGGATAACCACGGTTGACAAAGAAAACAATCGGCACCGGAAAGAAGATGCCGCCCTAAGCGCCATCGAACAGATCCGCAGTCGCTTTGGTGATGGCGCTATTATGAAATTCGGCGATGTCCCGAGAACTAATGTCGATGCTATTTCCACCGGTTGTTTATCTTTAGATATAGCGACTGGCGTCGGTGGTGTACCGCGCGGGCGCGTTATCGAAGTTTACGGACCAGAATCTTCTGGCAAGACCACTTTGGCTCAGCATATCGTCGCTGAGGTTCAAAAAGCGGGCGGCATCGCCGCTTTCGTCGACGCCGAGCACGCTCTTGATCCGGAATATGCCGCCAAGATCGGCGTGAACGTTAAGGAGATGCTCCTCTCTCAGCCTGATAGCGGTGAACAAGCTTTAGAAATCGTCGAAACGCTGGTACGGTCTAATGCCGTCGATGTTGTGGTTGTCGATAGTGTGGCTGCGCTCGTTCCTCAGAAAGAAATTGAAGGCGAGATGGGCGATCAGCATATGGGGCTACAGGCCCGCTTGATGAGCCAAGCGCTCCGCAAGCTGACGGCGGTCATCGCTAAGACCAAGACGGTCGTTATCTTCATCAATCAGATTCGCAATAAGATTGGCGTTTTCTTCGGTAATCCGGAGACGACCACCGGCGGCAACGCCTTGAAATTTTATTGTTCCGTCCGCATAGAAGTCCGTCGTAGTGCCCAGATCAAGCAGGGGGAGAAGATCATTGGCAATCGAGTCAAGGTGAAGGTGGTCAAAAACAAGGTGGCTGCTCCTTTCCGGACTTGCGAGTTTGACATCATGTATAATGAGGGCATTTCGGTCTCCGGCGATCTTATTGATCTTGGCGTCGAACATGGGGTGGTCAAGAAAAACGGCAATTCCTATTCCTTTGGTGACATAAAATTGGGGACCGGCCGCGAAACGGCCAAGAAGACGATCAAGGATGACAAGAAACTGATGGCGGAGATCCGTAAGGCGATCCTGGCGGAAGTGAAAAGTAAGGAAGTCGAAGAAAACAAATAACTTATTAATTGGTTATCGCCCCCGGTTTTCCGGGGGCGATTTTAAAGACAGGAACTATGACCAAGAAATCAGCGGAAACTTTTGTCCTTTCGGTAGGCGGCTCGCTTATCGTCACTCGGGAGGGGATTGATCTGAAATTTTTAAAACGTTTTCATGACTTTATCGCCCGGCAGGTCAAGCAGGGCAAGAAGTTTTATCTCGTGGTTGGCGGCGGGGCGACGGCCCGTACCTACATCAAAGCGGCTTTAGCCGCTGCGCCGGTCAGCGCGAGCGATCGCGATTGGGTAGGAATCAGAGCGACTCGCCTTAACGCCCAATTACTCAAAGTGATCTTTGGTCAGCTGGCTCATTCGGAAATCATTACTGATCCGACTTGGCCGCTTCGAACCGCTAAGCCGGTGGTGTTTGCCTCTGGATATATTCCCGGTTGTTCCACCGATCATGATGCCGTCTTGCTCGCCAAGCATAATAAGATAAAGACCGTAATTAATTTATCCAATATTGACTACGCTTACGATAAAGATCCGCGCCGTGATCCAGCGGCCAAGAAGCTCAAGAATATTGGTTGGCCGGAATTCCGCCGGATTGTTGGTAACCGCTGGCAGCCTGGCCTCAATGTACCGTTCGATCCGGTAGCCTCCCGCGAAGCGGCCGAGTACGGAATCAAGGTGGTCATCTTAAATGGTCGAAAGCTTGTTAATCTTGAGGCCTGCCTATCGGGCAAGAAATTTTTTGGTACCGTTATCGAGTAGGGGTTTTCCACAATTCGCTATTGACCAGTCCCTTCGCTCTGCTATAATTAAAAATTATGCACCGACAGTTGACGAAGCAAAATTACTTTGTTTTGGTATCAGGTCTGATTATTATCAGCCCGGCTTTCGTTTGTGGATCTGTCGCATAAATATAGATCAAAAAACAAACAAAAGGCCGGACTGAAAAAGTCCGGCCTTTTTTGTAAAGTCCTTTTTCAACAAAATACACTTAACTAAAACCTATCCAGGAGGTACCATGATTACTGTTCCTAAAATTTTTATCGATCGCACGACGGTTGATAAACGCATATTTATTCAGCCCACCACCGGCCCCGGTCCGTTCCCTGTCGGTGAAAAACTAGGTGAGTCGGCCGCGCTTCCGATTTCTTATGTATCGCCCGAGTTTGAGAAATCTTTTTTTCCTTTGCGTGAAGCAATCTCTGTTCGCGACTCTAGTCAGGGTTGGGTTTGTTCTTTGAAGAGTATCGCTAAAAGGGAGCCGTTCTCTATTAGCTGTGCTAATCAGTCTCTTATGATCGCGACTGTTTATTTTCTCATTGAATCGGCCAATTTGTCGCGCTCCGGTCTAGTGACCGTCGCTATTATCAGGGATTATGAAGGAGAGCTGAGACAAGCAACCTTCCGTTGGGGAGGGAGGGGCTGGATATTGCGATCTTACCCCTTCGATTTTCCTGGCGTCATGCGGGAAGGCCGCCACTTTCTTTATAAGGCTGACACAATCAGCCGATAATCCAGGATGAATAATCGTCCGTCTAAAACCATCTTTTTCTCATGAGGAAAATAAGATGGTTTTTAATAGTCAGGAAACTCCGTATGAAAAAAGACTATCCGTTTAGGATAGTCTTTTTGAGTTTGGGGAGGAGGCCATTAATTGCGATTTTTATTTGTTTGAAGACCTCGGGAACCGGTGGTCGTCCGTCGATATGCAGAATTTTTTTTTGTTTTTTGTAATATTCTAGTAGAGGCTTGGTTTGTACTAGATAAACCTGGAAACGGCTTAGGACCGTTTTCCGATTATCATCCGAGCGCCCGGATGTCTTTCCCCGGAGCACAACGCGTCGCGCCGCTTCAGTGGCGCTAAGCTTAAGGTTGATAACGAGGTGCAGGGCGCTCCCGTGAGTTTTAAAAAATTTATCCAGCGCTTTGGCCTGCCGTAGATTCCGGGGATAGCCATCAAAGATAAAGCCAGCGCCCTTCAGTTCTTTAGCCACAGCCGCTTCGAACATTTTGATAATCAGACTGTCCGGAACTAAGTGGCCACTGTCTTGATACTTCCGGATTTGCCGGCCGAGGACGCCGTTCTCACGTTCTTGCCGGAGCAGGTCGCCGCTTGAGAGATGTTTTAGCTTGAACTGTTTGGCGATCAGGGAGGCCTGAGTGCCCTTGCCAGCGCCAGGAGGGCCGAAGATAAGAATATTTAACATAAAGGATTAGTCGTCTGATTACTATCCCCAGGATTGGTCCGGGTAAATATCCCGGAGGGCTTTTAGAAGCTCTGCTCGGGAAGCGAAGGTCGTATTATTCTGGCTATGGTTATTCCGGTCGCCTAGACGCCACAAACACAACTGGGTGTCATAGTAAGCTATTGTTTCACCCTGGTAAGCGATGTCTCGGGGGCTAGATTCTGTGCGGTAGAGATCCGGATTAGCCACGAAATCATCGACCGGGTGATCTTTAGCGGTTTGAGCGGCCGCTCTTTCCCAACTTTGTCTCATAGCTTCATTCATACTGTTGGTGAGTAGTTAAATTGGTGCGCCCACCAGGATTCGAACCTGGGACCGTTTGCTTAAGAGGCAACTGCTCTACCAGCTGAGCTATAGGCGCATATTTAATTTTGGTGGCGGGGGCGGGGCTCGAACCCGCGACCTTAGCGTTATGAGTGCTACGCTCTAACCAACTGAGCTACCCAGCCGTTTGGCCCTGACCACATAGGCATTTTAATGGTTCGTTATCGGTTTGGCAAGCCCCGTTCACACAGGTAACTTGGGGGTGCGCCCGGCAGGATTTGAACCCACAACCCCTTGGTCCGAAGCCAAGTGCTCTATCCAGTTGAGCTACGGGCGCCAATAAAACGCCCTTGAGCAAGGACAATCCCTAAGCTCGGACGCTTCGTTACCTTTTTCCTTTTAAAGCCTGCTTCAGGTGGTAGCCGGTCTTGAACTTTGCCACCTTGACCGCTGGGATGGTGATCCGTTCGGTCGGTTTTTGCGGATTGACGCCGCCACGGGAATAGCGGACGCGCGAGAGGAAGGTGCCGAAACCGGCAATTGTTACCTCCCGGTCGCCCTTCAGTTCCTCAATGATGGTGTCCGTAAAGACATCCAGCATCTTTTCGGCCTGTTTCTTGTTCAGGCCCTCGACACTGTGATAGATCTTGTCGATGAGTTGCGCTTTGTTCATATATTTAAGCGTTATTTTATTAAAAATTAACTGCTTAAGATGAGGGTATTATCGCGCGTATTCTATAGCCCTGAGTTCCCGGATAACATTGACCTTAATCTCTCCTGGGTATTTTAACTCATTTTCTATCTTTTTTGCAATATCTCTAGCCAAATTATATGCCTGGAAGTCATTTATGTGGTCTGGCTGTACAAATACGCGTACTTCGCGACCAGCTTGGATTGCATAGACTTTTTCGATGCCCTCGAAGCTTTGGGCAATCTTTTCGAGCTCTTCCAGACGGTGGACGTAGTTCTCGTAGTTATCGCTGCGGGCGCCGGGGCGGGCTGAAGAGATGGCGTCAGCCACTTTGACGATGACCGAGATGAGTGTCGGCGGGCGGTCTTCATGGTGGGTTTCAATCGGAGCGATAATTTCCGGAGAGATGTTATATTTCTTGGCGATATCGCGGCCGATCTCGGTGTGATTGCCCTGAACCTCATGATCGACGGCCTTACCGATGTCGTGGAGTAGGGCGCCCTTCTTGGCAGTCGTCACATCAGCGCCGAGTTGTTGAGCTAGCATGCCGGCCAGGTGAGCGACTTCCACGCTGTGGCGCAGGACATTTTGTCCGTAACTAGTTCGGTATTTGAGGCGCCCGAGAATTGAGACCAGCTTCGGATCAAAACCAGCCACGCCGACTTCATACATTGCCTCTTCGCCGGCCTTTTTGATATCGAGAGCGATATCCTTCTTAGCGTTCTCCACCGCTTCTTCGACCTTGGTCGGATGGATGCGGCCATCTTTTATTAGATACTCTAGGGCTTTCTTCGCGATATGGCGGCGGATGAGGGAGAAACAGGAGACGGTGATGGCATTAGGAGTATCGTCAACGATTATTTCCACACCAGTCATCTGTTCGATAGCCTTGATGTTGCGGCCTTCGCGCCCGATAATCCGACCCTTCATTTCGTCGTTAGGCAGATCAACAGTCGTCGTGGTCAACTCTACAGTGTAGTTGGAGACCATGCGCTGCATGGCGAGCGCCAGCATGTCTCGCGCCTTATCGTTAATGGTATCCTCGGAGTTATGCTCAAGTTTGCGGACACGGGCCATCAGGTCATCGGCCGCCTTTGCTTCAATGGTCTTGAGAAGGGTATCTTTAGCCTGTTCCTGTGAGAGGCCGGAGATCTCTTCCAGCTTGGCTTCCTGTTCGGCTTTCACCCCCTTGATTCGCTCCTTTATTTCCTGGACTTCGTTCACCTTATCGTATAGCTTCTGCTGTTTTTCTTGGAGATCAATCAATTTTTGTGAAAAAGAAGTTTCCCGCTGTTCCAGGCGCTTTTGGAGATTATTGAGTTCTCCGCGCCGTTCGCCCTCTTCTCGCTTCGCGTCCTCGATGATCTTAAGGGCTTTGTCCTGCGCCTTGAGTAGCAGCTCCTTTTCTTTGATTTTGGCTTCGCTTAAGATTTTGTCGGCCCGGTTGGCAGCATTGGTGATTTTTGCGTCGGCGGTTTTTTTGTAGTATAAGTAGCCAACAAAAAAACCACCCGCAGCCAAGACCAGGTACAAGACGTAGCTTAGGTAATCCATATTAGCTGAGCTGTCTTTAGGAACTAAAGGTGGTGAGTCGCACGATTATTAAGTTTTGAAAAACCCTTTGATGCAATAAATAGCACTATCTACTTTCCTGTTTGGAGGTGGAGATTGTAATCTTTTTCTCTAATTTTGAATTAAAAATTAAGAATTTCATAAGCGGTGAAGCAGTAAATGCCAAAATCTCAAACGTCCCGGAAGCAGTGGGGGTCTTTCAAATAATTCCTAAAAACAAGTCTTTATTAATTAATTATGTTCTCACTCTAGCATTTATATATGAGTTTGTAAAGTCTTGATTAACCGCTATTTGACGTTGACTTAACCCTAAAAATGAAGTAATATTTAAAAATATGAACATAACTGAACTAGCTAGAATTCTCCGAATACCCCCGCAAGAGCTGCGCGATCTTCTTCCGCAACTCGGTTTTGCTATCGGTCAAAAAGCGATTAAGGTTGATAACAATACAGCTAAGAAAATCATCAAGGATTGGCCATTTTTGCGTCGTCAGTGGGAACAGCGGAAACTGGCGGCAGCCATTAAGAAGCAGGATGAGGTCTTGCCAAAAGAAAGGAAGACTATCGCTATACCGTCAGTTATCACCGTTCGGGCTTATGCTGAAGTGGCTGGGATACCGGTCAATCGGGTACTAATGGAGCTCATGAAGAACGGCGTTTTTACTTCAATCAATGAGAAGATAGATTTTGATACGGCTTCGATTGTTGGCGAAAACCTTAATCTTGACGTTCAGCCCGCTGTCGCTCAAGAACTGTCCGCGGAAACGAAGGAAGAGAAGAAGCTAGCCGAGATCCTGGCCGGCGAAGAGGAGAAGGACCTGTCTTCGCGCCCTCCGGTCATAGTAGTTATGGGGCACGTTGACCACGGCAAGACCAAACTATTAGATACAATTCGCCATACTGATGTCGTGGCTGGAGAAGCTGGCGGTATCACCCAGCACATTGGCGCTTATCAGATAACCCGTAACGGCCGGGTCCTGACTTTTATCGATACCCCGGGGCATGAAGCTTTTACCGCTATGCGCAGCCGCGGCGCGAAGGTTGCCGATATTGCCATTTTGGTGGTAGCGGCTGATGACGGGGTGAAGCCGCAAACCGTAGAAGCCTTTCGTATTATTGAGGCGGCTAAAATACCTTATTTGGTGGCCATGAATAAGGTGGATAAACCGACCGCCGATGTAAACCGTACTAAACAGGAACTTTCTACCCAGCTTAATATCACTCCGGAAGATTGGGGCGGAAAAATTATCTGCGCGTCGGTTTCTGCTAAAGAGGGCACGGGTATCCAGGAATTACTCGATCTTGTCCTTTTAGTCGCCGATATGGAGGGAGCCGGATTACGCGCTAATCCTGCCGCCTTGGCCGCCGGGACCGTTGTCGAGTCTAATGTTGATAAAGCCGCCGGCCCTGTCGCTACTATACTTATTCAGAACGGCACGCTCCGGGTGGGCGATCAACTGTGTTTGAATGATGTTGTCTATGGAAAGGTTAAATCCTTAAAAAATTATAAAGGCGAAGAGACGTCTGAAGCGGGGCCCTCCACACCGGTCAAAATTTTGGGTCTGAAGATTTCTCCGGCGGTCGGAGATATTCTCCACGTCGGTGAGGGTGAGAAAGTAAAGACTAAGAAGATCAGGACGACATCCCAGGCAGCCGATGTGATTGCGCTGCCAGCCGATGATCAGGCGGAAGACCAGACCCCGAAGGTTAATATCCTCATCAAGACAGATTTTCTTGGGTCCGCGGAAGCTGTTGAAGAATCCCTTCTTAAACTCAATAACGAGAAAGTGAAGGTGCGGATCGTCTCCAAAGGGCTCGGTTATATAACTGAAGGCGATGTGAAGCGGGCGGAAGATACCGGGGCTAAAATATTAGGTTTCAATGTCCGGGTCTCTCCGGCCATCGAGACTCTGATCCGAGAGAAGCGCGTCGTTGTCCGAGTATTTTCAGTTATCTATGATCTGATAAGATTCGTGAAGGAGGAGATGCAGCTGCTCGTCAAACCGGAAATTAATCGCGTCGATCTCGGCCGGCTGAAAGTTTTGGCGGTTTTCCGGACAGAAACCGGTAGCCAAATCATCGGTGGTAAGGTTCTGGATGGTCTAATTAAGAATAATAGTTTGATTGACGTGACGCGAGGAGACGACTATATCGTGTCGGGTCGCCTGACCCGGCTTCAATCCGGTAAGCAAGATGTCGATGAAGTAAATCAGGACCAGGAAGCCGGACTGAAATATGAAGGCAAGCCGCTCATCGTTGTCGGCGACATATTGACAGTTTTCCGCGAAGAAAAGGTGGTTGATAAAATCTGATATGTCAAAAGAATTGAGGTTTAACGAGATGATCTTGCATGAACTGGCTTTAGTGGTAAATCGGGAAGTGGGGATTCCCGAAGCGCTCATAACTATCACTTATGTTGATTGCAGCCCTGATTTAAAGCAGGCTAAGGTGGGCTTCTCGATCTTGCCAGACCGCTTGGCCGGAACTGCTCTTAGAAAACTGCAGTCCTCGACTGGTGAAATAGTTGGTTTGTTGCGCAAGCGCTTACCTTTGCGGCGCTTCCCGCGTTTTATTTGGGAGTTTGACGCGACCGAAAAAGAGGCCGGGAAAATCGAGAGATTAATCGCTGGCCTGGATAGTGATAAAGAAAACGAAAATTAAACTAGGCTTGAAAAACGGCTGACTGTTCAGTCCCATAGAGGCTGGACTTTTTTGATATTATAGACTAAGATGAGCAGTTATGAACCTGACTGAAAAGCTGCAATTAACCTATTTTAAACTCAAATCAGCTCGGCGCATCCTTGTTGTTGGCCACACGGCGCCAGACGCTGATGCGCTAGCCTCGGTGGGGGCGGTGCTCGAAATAGCTAGTTTTCTCGGATCGGAGGCCTATGGTTTTTCTGACAAGAAACCGGAGGGAGCTTTTGATTTTATCCCGAATTCCAGCTCGATTAGGGCGGTCCCTCCCGATGACCTCTTGGTTTTTGATGTCATAATCATTTTGGACTGCGGGTCGCTCTCCCGCACCGCTCTTGAGGACCGTATCAGGGCCATGCTTCGGGCTGAATCCGAAAAGCGGATATCGAAACGCCCCTATTTAATCGAACTTGATCATCACGAATTACAAGACACATACGCCGATCTGGAGATCCGTCTGCCGGATATGGCCTCAACCACAGAAATCATTTATCACCTGCTGATCGCTAATAAGCTGCCAATCACGAGGGTTCTTGCCGATTGTATTTTGATCGGACTCATGACGGACACCGGACATTTTCTCCATGCTAATTCCTCGCGGGAAGCTTTAGCCGTTGCTTCGGAAATGCTGCTACGCGGCGCCTCGTTGCCCAATATTATCAGCCACACGGTTAACAATAAGAGTTTCGCTTCCCTGAAAATCTGGGGACGGGCGCTTGAGAACATGCGGCTCAATCAGGCGACGGGCTTGGCTACGGCGGCGCTTACCGACAATGATCTTCAGGAGCTGTTGTCTCCGGACGGTTTAAGCGTCGACCCCGATGTTTTCGGCGATATAGTGTCGTTTATCAGTCGGCTGGAAGGCGTCCGCGTCGGATTGCTGCTTAGAGAAGAGGAGGGGAGAGTAAAGGGCAGCCTGCGGACGGTTCATAATGATATTGACGTCGCTAAGATTGCCAAGAATTGGAACGGTGGTGGACACAAAAAAGCCGCCGGCTTTTCCTTGCCGGGCAGGCTGGTCAAGACGGAGACAGGGTGGAAGGTCGCCAGTGGGCAGGGATAGACTATAGCATTATCCAACCGGCCTGATTACTATCAGGCCTTTTTAGTTTTCTTATCGCGCCACTTTTTAATCTTGTCGTGATCGCCAGACAGAAGTATTTTGGGCACGCGATATTTTTTATCGTTGGCTGTAAAGACCTCGGGTCGGGTATATTGAGGGTACTCTTTAAGCCCTTGGGAGGAATGGGATTCTTCTACGACACTTTCTTTGTTACCCAAGACGCCGGGCAAGAGCCGGGTGATGGAATCGATCATCACGAGAGCGGGAAGCTCGCCACCAGTCAGGACGTAATCGCCGATCGATATTTCTTCATCGACAAATTTCTTGAGGCGGGCGTCAACGCCTTCATAGCGGCCGCAGACGAAGACCATCTCCTCAAGCTGGGCATACCTACGGGCTAGGGATTGAGTCCATTTTTTACCGGCTGCCGAGAGTAGAATAACCCTTTTCTTAGCTGGCTTAGTTTTTGCGGTCAATTTCGAGACTGCCTGGAGCGCTTGGTAGAGCGGCTCGATTTTCATTAGCATACCCGCCCCACCGCCGTAAGGGGTGTCGTCCACGGTCCGGTGGCGATCACTTGTCCAGTTACGGAGATTATGGACCTTTATTTG
>Ga0265297_10008794_pt1 | contig 13323 bp, 10 predicted proteins | sample Munlanlwell13791_FD_192502 | JGI IMG/M metagenome (GOLD analysis project Ga0265297, IMG submission 192502) | Leachate microbial communities from a municipal landfill in Southern Ontario, Canada - Leachate well 137-91 | ecosystem: Engineered > Solid waste > Landfill > Unclassified | place...
TGAATTTAGTCTCCCTGTTAAAGAAGATGAAATAGAGAGGTAGTTGAATGGCAACACCTGTAACACAATTTACGACTAAAGACGCTTTTAACCAACAGGTTCAAAAAAGTGTAACTGATACGACTGCAAAAGTAAGACAGTATTCTGTAGAAGCCGCAAAAGCGGCAAGAGAAACTGTCGCATTTGCTGATGCCACTGGTAGGGGTAGAATTACCCTTGATAACTTCGGAAGAACTTTCGACAATGCTACCAGAAAGGTTATCGTATGGCAGTTTGCTATTTTGGCTGTATATGGTGCTATTCGTAAGTTTAGTGAAACAATCCAAGTTTGGAGAGATTTTGAGGTTACCCTAGCTAGAATTAGCATTACTACTGGTGCTGTTGGTGACAGACTCCAAAGCTTCTTTAAGGATACTGCTGATGTTGCTATTGAATTTGGTGTATCTATTGACCAAGCTCTTACTGGTATGGACTTGGCTCTTAGAGCTACTGCTAGGTACGCTGGACAAGCTGAAAGAACTGCTATAGCTGTCCAGTTATTAAGAGATGCCTCTGTTCTCGCCAACATTACTGGTATGCAGTATAGTCAATCTATTGATATTTTGGTTGGTTCTTTGAGACAGTCTGGTCTTGAGCTTGGAGATGGTATTAAGTTACTTGACAAGTGGGTAGCAGTTGCTAAGAATGCGGCTGTATCTGTATCCGACCTTTCACAAGGCTTTGCTATTATGGCTGATGCTGGTAGAGCGGCTGGTCTTACTGTTGACCAAATTAACGGTTTAATTGCGGCTTTAAGCGAAACAGTAACACTTGGACCTGTTGAAATTGGTAACTCTATCAGAGCTTTGATGTCAACTCTTTATAATCCAGGTTCAATCGCTTTGATGCAGAAATTCGGTGTTGCTGTAAGAGACACTGAAGGTAATATCAGAAGTTTCTGGGAAGTTATGCAACAGCTTTCATCTATGAGAGTAGCTGGTGTCATAGACGAGTCTGTATGGTTGGAAATTGCTAAAGCGGCTGGTGCTGGTCAGAGACGTTACGCTCAGTTCTTGGCTTTACTTAATAACTTCTCAACTGCAATGAGGGTTGCAAACATTAGCACAAATGCTGAAGGTCAAGCTATGGATGCCAACCAGAAGATTGTTGATACTTTGACTAACTCATTTGATAAGTTTACTGCGGCACAGCGTAAATTCCTTTATGTAATGGGTGAACAGACAGGTGCTATTGAAGGTCTTACTGGTGCTTTAATAAGTCTTACAGGTTTCTTTGATAACCTATCTAATGCAGGTGATGGTGTTTGGAAATTAGGTAGAGCAGTTATGTTCTTAGTGGGTACACTAGGGGCATTAAAAGTTGCCTCTCTTGCTATGGGTTGGTTAGGTATTGGTCCTAGAGTCGGTTCATTCCTAGGTGGATTTGCTGGCATACCTGCGGCGAGGGTTGCTGGTTCTGCGGCTTCTGTAAGGGCTATGGGAGCGGCTGGTATAACTACCGCACAAGAAGCGGCTACTATGGGTATTGGTACAGTAGGTGCTGGTGCGGCATCACGTTTGGGTCTACTTGGTCTGTCTGGTTTAATCCCTGGACTGACTGGTAGATTAACACGTAATATCCCTGAATTACAGGGTACGATGTGGAAGGGTGGAGCTTGGAGAACACCTACAGGACAATTTGCCAAAGTTCCTAGTGTTGGTGGACAACCTTTTGTCCCTATGACTTGGGGTGGAGTAAGACAAGGTATTCAAACACCTATGCGTGGTTTAGGTGCTGGTGTTGGTGCTCTCGGTGCGGGTGCATTAGCTTATGGCTTAACTGGTGAACCTGCCTCTGCGGCAGGTGCGGCAATCGGTGCTGGTGTTGGTGCTTGGTTTGGTGGTCCTTTAGGAATGGCTGTTGGTGGTGCTTTTGGTACTTTCATCGGTCATACTATAGCTGACGCTTTTGTTTCTCAAGAACAGAGAATAAGAGAAGTTTTCAAGAAAATATCAGAAGATTTTGGTTATGATTTAGAAAGAATGTTACAGCTTACGACTGTAACTCCAGCTACACCAGAGGCACGTGCTATTGCGGCTCAAGCCGCACCTGTAATGCCCGAAGTAAGAGCGGCACAAGGTCAATCATTCCTTGAGAAGTTGTTCTCACCTTCTATAGCTAAATTTGCTTCACCTTTGTTAATTGGTGGTGCTCCTGGTGAAGAAGAGTGGACTAGAGGACTTGGTGCTCTTAATGAGTTGAATCAAGCTCTTGTTGACGGTGTAATAACTATTGAAGAGTACAAAAGGGCAAAACAGGAAGATTATATTGCTTGGAATGAGTTAACTGAGGCGGCTAAGGCTTATATGACTACTATTCGTCTTCAGGGAGTGGGATTTGCCACTCAAGAAGATATAGTTACTGCTAAAACTTTTGCTGAGTCTGTAAAAGAAGTTGCCGCACAAGAGAAAGCACTTGCTGTAATCAGCAATAGGTATAGTGAATCTCAAGCAAGAATCAGAGACATTATGAATGAGGTTGGTGGTGCGGTTGACGGTATGAATTTGAAAGATTGGGAACAAAGTCATATCCAGTCACTCTTACAGAAACAAATAAAGATGACCGCAGATGAGTTCCAAGCTTGGTATGATGTTCTTCTTGGTTCATCTTATGGTTATGCTTCTCATCTTGAAGCTGTCGAAAGATTAGCCCCTGCCCTCAAAGAATACGGAGTAAACCTAAATGCCATTCCAGAAGATAAGTGGTTATTGATTCAGAGATGGGATACAACTTTGGCAACTAGGATTGTTGAGACTGCCCAAACTTTGTCTGACTTGAGTGATAGAATTGACTCATTCAGAGTGACATTCCCTGACTTGTTAAAGCTTGCTAATGTCGAAGGGACGATTGAAGATATAGATACTGTTAGGACGGCTTTAGCTAAACTTCACGAACAGACGGCAGACAAGAAATATGCTGAAGCTCTTGAGAGTATTGACCAGTATATGGGAGACATACTACAAAAGAGTATAGAAGCTCAGAGATTTGGTACACTTTCTCAAGCAGGTGCTCAGTTCCAGCGTCCAACTGAGGTCAGACTTGTAGACCAAGAGACTATAAAAGCTTACAGAGACCAGTTAGGTAGATTACCTGCATTAACTGAGTTAGCGCAGTCTTTGGGTAAGTTTGAGACCTCTGTTGTTACTCTTGTTGACCCTCTTACTGGACAACAATTAAGATTGGAAGAAAACACCTTGGCTCTACAAATGTTGGGTCAGGTTGTTGAGGCTAATACTAAAGAAGTTCAGAAGTTAGAAGCAGAGTACAATTTGCCAGGTTGGTATCAGAGACCTAATAGATTTTGGGCTATGCAACAAACTGGTGGTGGTGGCGGATTTGGACCTGCTCAAGAAGGTTTGTGGGCTGATTGGGTTAGTTACTTGCAACAAAATAGGAGTTATCAAACTGGTGGTACTATCCCTGAGACTGGTCCATATTTCCTACACAAGAAGGAAGCAGTTGTTTCTAGTGATAATCTTGCTAACACTAATACTATTCTTGGTAATTCTTACCGTGTCCTTGTTATTTCACAACAGTACCTATCTAGCATTAGTCTCGGTATATCAGGGTTAAGACAAGAAATACAGTCTTTGAGAGAGGCAGTCGTTGCTAAATCAAGTGCTGAAAGTACAAGCACCGCATTTTCAGTTACTACTAGAACTGGTGGAATGGCTTCTAGTTCTCTAGGTATAAAGAGGAGATAAATGTCACACATAGTAAATAGATGGTATTTTGATTATGGGGGAACTTATAACTACAACTTTGCCAGAAATCCTGATAGATATGGTGGTGATACTGGTTGGATGTTTGAACCTAGAATGGCTGAAATGGAAATTATAGGTGCTAACCAATCTTATTTTCAGATTGATGGTTTTATGGGTGCTAGGAGAAACTTAAAGTTTACTGCTATCACTGGTACTATGACACGTACTTTAGAGAATTTCTTCTTACGTAAACAAATTATCTATAATTGTAGAGACCATCTGTATCCTACACATCCAGCATTTCATTGTTTTATAACCTCATTTATACAACAAGCACACCCGACTGTTGGTGATTTTCCTGGTTCTGGTGAAGATACTTATGATGTCGAAATGACAATAGTGAAGATGTAATATGGGAATAGCTGAAGAATATGCAAAGAGGGTAAAAACACCCCTTATAAGAGTTACAGTTACCAAGTTCCTCGAAGGACAGTTGCCTGGAATTAACGCCCCTGGTCAAGACTACTTTCCAGATGTTGTGGCTTGTGATATTACTTATGGATTTGACCAAGCCAGCACTAACTGTACTTTGGAACTAAAAACACCGACAGATATTGATGGTAACTATGTTCGCTTTGCCCCAATGAATAGAGTAAAAGTTGAGCAGGGTTGGAATTTACCATCTACCTATAGAACAACGTTCTTCGGTTTTATAGACAAAGTTGAATATAGCAATCCGCCCCAGACTGTTAGGTTGGATTGTCGTGATATTCTGAAGCTGGCACAGGATAATTACTTAATTCATTCTAATAGAAAAGTTTATTCAGCAACTCCATCAGAAAGCGAATTTGACGATGACGGTAATCCTATGGGTGGTCAAGTTGTTGCTGATAGACAAGCTCAAGAGATTATGCTGGATTTACTACTAGAAAGTGGTATTCCAGAGGACAGATTTCATACGAGTTTACCAGTTTATCCTGCGTCTGGTGCTATTGTTATTGGTAACAATGCGACTGCCGTGTTTGTATATGAATCTGCGTTGGATGCTTGTACTCGTATTACAGACCTTATTGGTTATCGTATATGGGCAGATAAAGGTGGTCACGTTCAGTGCCACGAAGTTAGACCTGTCGGAACGACTTCACCGTCTCAAACATATCAAAGTCAACAAGAGACTTATGATGGTGATGGTACGTGGACAGTTGATGAAGTTGGTAATCTAATATCTGTAAGTGCGGCACGAGATGATGATTTACGTAACTGGGTAACGGTTTACGGATGGGAAGGTTTACCTTCTGTTACGGTTGCGGGTGATTCTGATTATGTTCCAGACCCACCTAGATACCGTAGAACTGAAATTAGGTCTTACTTGCTTGATACTCCAGAATTGCTAGTAGCGGTAGCTAGTGGTATTTATAACGACCTTAACAGGTTGAGATATACTGCTAGAGCCACTATTGAAGGTGACCCACGTGTTGAGATAGGGCAAACTATTCGTATATATGACCCACACGCTATGACTGGTACTATTGATTATTTCTTGTATGATTATACAAGTACGATGCGAGCAGGACAATGGGTTATGGATTTGGGACTTGTTGGTGGTGTCGGTGAAGGTACTGAAGGTTCACCACCTCTTGCAAATGTGTCTCCTATTGCTATGTTTACTTATAGTGTTGAGATGGAGACTTTAACAACTGGTAGCAAGTTGTATGATGTTACAGTAGATGCTTCACCTTCATATGACCCAAATGGTCCAATTGATGAATTAACGTATATCTGGACGGTATCTGGATTTTCTCCTGCAAGTGGTATTACACATATATTTAATATTGATGAAGATGGGACTTATTATATTACTTTAACTGTAACAGACCAAGGAGACCCACCACTTAGTAGTAGTGTTACATTAGGTGTCACACTACCACCTGAAGAGGGTGTTAAGTGGAGAATGATATGGGTAGCTTCTAATCTTACTGTTTATACTTCAGACAACGGTGGAGCAAGTTGGTTAAGTAGGGAGTTATACTAATGGCTACAGAAATTTGGTGGATAGACCCACCTAAGAGCGCACTATTGGGTGGTTACTTGACATTTAAGGAACACGATAATGTGGTTGATACTGTTAATAGTACCAACAATAATCTTTATGTCGGATTTCAATGTGTTAAGCAATGGTCATTCCCTCTGGATTTAATATCTGACCATTACGAGTGTTGGTCTTATCATTCTTTTATGAAGTTTAGAGTACCAACGACAGCTAGTGGTACAATGACCAGTGCCGAACTTTATATTATGGTAGGTGGTGCTGAGTTAATACTTAATGTTCTCCCCGTTTATATGGATATTGATGTCTGGTATAAGAATGTTTATGCGGCTACAGAGTATCCTTGGCATATCTTAGAGTCACACGACTATCCTACTGGTACTTGGCAAAAGAATGCTAACTCATTTGAAGATTTTTATGAAATGTGGGGAGATTTCTTAGTATATGGACCTCATTGGCTAGACCCTTGTGATGTTACTGCGGCTGTTCAACAAGCTATAGATGAGGGATGGACTTGGGTCGGTATTATGTTAACTCCTAATTACAGGACACCGCTTGATTGGGATTGGGATGAACGTCCTACAGCATATAACCAACAGGTTATGTTGGCTTTTTATGGTGCAGTTACACCTTACTGGGTCAATGCTCCTGCTGGATTCCCCAATGCTCAGTGTGCTCCAACACCTTGGTTGAAAATTACTTATGAAGGTGGACAGACTCAATACATTCCTGGCGAAGATGTTACAACTTCAGGTGATATTGGTTATTTACCAAGTGATGATGACCCCACTTGGTCTGGTGGAACTGGTATAAGTAGTATATCAGCCGATGCTAAAGCAAGAATGGCTATAGCTGGTACATACGGTGGCGGACTTTGGATTTGTTGGAGTGGTGGGGGAGTTTGGAACAAATCTTATGAATTAGAAGAACCAATCACTGCTGTTAGATTAGACATAATCAGGAACTTTCAGGACTTTCCTAACGACACTATAGCGTGGTTCGGTACTTATAATGGTCACCTCTACAAGAGTGAAGATTCATTAGTGAGTTGGACACAAATAAGTCAATCATTCCTTAAACCAATATGGGAGATTAGAGTCTCAGAAACAGATTCAAACAAAATTGCAGTGGGTGTTGATGATGGGCTTTGGGTATCAACAAATGGTGGTGACAGTTGGACAGAAGTGTTAGAAGCCCCAACGGAGTTATAAAATGGCTGAACAACAAATATATTGTCAAGCTAATCAATATACAAGTTTAAGTTATGCCATCAACCCTGGTGGTAGTCAAGATGCTGTTAGACTTAACCCTACTGGTAGCTTTGGTTCAGCTTTAGCGTGTACATTGGGTGATGGTTCAGCTTCAAAGTGGCCCTATTACTACTGGGCTTGTCATAGGTCTATGCTATGGTGGGATTTGACCAGTTACTCTAGTCCTGGTATAATACTTAGCGCAAAGATAAGGACTAGAACCAACTATATTTCTTCTGTTCCTTATGGTAGTCAAGCAGATAAGCAATTGCTTGCATTACACGATGGGGGAGACGTACCAACATATGCTGATTTTTCTACTGATGATTATGGTAAGTGGCTTAACAATACCACTGTGTTAGGTGCAGGGTATGGTTCTGAATATACTTATTTTTCTGGATATGCCTTCTTTATTTATCTAAATAATGCGGGTATCCAACACTTAAATTGGGGTGGCATAACCTCGTTTGTATTTAGGTGCGATAAGGATGTTTACAATCTATCCACTCACGCTTTCTTTTCTGTTACTGGTGCATCTGGTTCGACTGGTAGACCAATGCTAATACTTACTCTTATAGACCTCCCATACATACCGTTCAAAGGTATGTTCATTCGTGGTAACGAAATTCAAGCAGTGTTTGGTTCACCTGCTGATAATGTTTCTAGAGTCTACAGAAGTCCAGATTTTGGTACGACTTGGTATCCTATCTCTGGTTGTAATGATGTTGGTACTGTTGATGTTGGATTTGATACAAATGACCCGCAGAAAACTTTTGTCGGTGGAGAAGGTAAACTTTATAAATTTGACCACGCTGATGGAGAAGTTTACAATTTAGTAGAAGGTGCAACAATTGTTGGTACTACTACTGAAATTGACGTGGACAAAGACAGTGAAATCGCTCTTATAGGTACAACCTCAAAACTTTACAAAACAACACATTGGGGAGATAATGCTTATGAGTTGCTAGACCACCCAGTATCCGCTTTGGCAATTGGTGGTCTTGAAACAGTGGCATATTCTGCTCCACCTACAAGTGGTTATATATTGAAAGTAAACGGTGATTCTGATGTCTACTACAAGAGTGGTTTCTTCGGGTGGTCTCCTTCTCCTACTAAAGCAAATGGTTCATACTGGATGAACTTACTGGCACAAGACGCTGACTGGAATCCTGGTGGTACTTGGGGTTATTACGAAAATGGTGCATTCTTAGTTAATGATATGACCTCATTGATTCAAGCTTACTTTACATTCGAGAATCTCACATCAGCACAATCAAGCACGTTAACTACTCGTGGCATTACTGAGGTTAGAGTTAGAAACTACGCTGGTAGAAGTGGTTATCCATATGGTGATATTGAACCTAAATTAAAGACTCACGGAACTTACTATACTGCTGGTGTTCGTGGATTACAGTCTGGTGATATGCAACTGTATAGTGCTGTTTCCGTAAAGAACCCAAATACGGGTGTTGATTGGACAGCAACAGAAATAAACGACTTGATTGGTGGTTGTCACGCAGGTGATGTGGCTTCATTTGGTGCGGCTTATCTTGATATGGTTTATGCTGAAATACTGTATGAAGGTGGTGGTACAAAATCAATTGGTAATGCTCCACTAGAAAGAGAGTCAAGTGTAAGTTGTGCTAATACTATTATCAGTGTTGCAAGACCAGCACCAGTTACAGGTACAGTACAGACAATTCAATTGTATCTTGCAACTGCGGTAACTGCTTGTCGTGTGGGTGTGTTTTACAATGTTAGTGGCAATAACTATTCTACCAGAGCTTGGCACGATGTGGGTGCTTTGGATGCTGGTTATCATTCTGTTACTGTTAATTTGTCAGTTACGGCAGGAGATGTAATAGGTATCTATGCAGATGGTAGTGTAGAAGCAGATTTTGGTGTTAGTGCTTCTCTTGATGGTTACAAGCAATCTGTTCCTGGTGGCAACCAGATTCCAGCAACTAGCGTTGAATTTGGTGCGGCTACAGCACGTGTTATTTCTTTGAGAGGTATAATATTTAGCTAATGGCATTAACTAGACGTGAAGCAAAAGAAATTGTAGATTGGGTTATCCAAGAGATATTAAGACGTAGATTTCCTTACGTTACAGATGGTAAGCTTGATTTAAGCAAGACATCTGTGGGTACTGTCTCTGGTACTCCAACCGCTGGTGGTAATATCGCTGATGGAGCTATATATGACCGTCACGTACATCCTAATGCCGATATTCAAGGAACTAAAGTAAGATTAGCCACCACGCTTGAAAGAGGTACTGTAGAACTAGCTGAAGCTTTGGAAGTGGCATCTGGGTTAGCACTTCAAGCTAATGACCCAAGATTACACGACACTGTTCCTAGCGGTTCTGCTGAACACGATGCTAGGTATAGTTCTACGTCTTCAGGTCTTGGTGCTAGTTTGATAGGTGTCCACGATGCTGAAGGTGATTTTGTAAGTGAAGATGTCGAAGCGGCATTACACGAACTCATTGACATCATCGAAGCATTGACATTCTTAGACTTGACAGATACTCCAAGTTATTATGCTAATAGATATAAGCAAGTTCCTACAGTCAATGAAACCGAATCAGGATTAGAGTGGAGACCAGTTGACTACTACGATGGTGGGGAATTTGATGAGACTTATTCTGGTGCATTACCTGTAAATCGTAATCAACGTGAAGCAGATGGTGGTTCTGCCACTATGCACGATATTCTTGATGGTGGTCTAACTACTGATGTAGAGGAAATTGAGCATCTTAATGGGTTGGGTAAGGAAGTAACAATTTCAGGAACTTTTGGGGTTCACGTTTATGAGGATGGTCAAACTATAGTAGTCTCAGGACAGGATAACCCTGTCAATGCTTATTGGGATGATTTAAGAACACCTGTGACTACAATAATAGACCCCCCAAATGCTCGCCCACCAGTAAGGACTCTATATAAAGGTTCATATATTGCGGCATTTGAAGACCAAGCCGCTCTTATACAATCAATATATTGGGTATGGCAACTTCCACATAATTATAAACTTGGAACTGACATACATCCTCATATACACACTACACCAGAAGATGCTACTGCTGGTAATGTATATTGGGAGTTTACATATGCAATTGGTAAGAGAAATGACACGTTTCCAGCCAATGAGACTTCTGTTTTATCTGTTCAAGCGATGCCAGAAGTGGCAGATGAGTCTGATTATTTTGAATTCCCTGTGATTAGTGGAACTTTACTTTCTGGTAGTGATTCTATGTCTGCCCTAATCTTGTGTAGTTTGACACGTAGGTCAGATGATGCTTTAGATACCTATACTGGTAAAGATGTGTATGTCCACGAAATTGATTTACACTATCAAATAGATTCATTTGGTAGTAGAGAAGAGTTTGTTAAGTAGGTGAATTGATATGGCAACGAAAATATATTTAAGAAGAGGGATATTAACTCAGATTCAGGGTATAGTTCCTGAGTCTGGTGAACCTGTCTGGGCTACTGATGAAAAGAGAATGTATGTAGGTGACGGCACTACATCAGGTGGCATTTTTGTCGGTGGTTCTGGTGTAGGTGTTGATACCTTAAACTCCCTATTTGGAGCAATCACCCTTTCTGGTGGTTCTGGTATCACTGTCTCTGTAAGCGGACAATACATTATAATTGAGGAAGAAGCTGGAGGTCTTGACGTTGATTCTTTGAATGGATTAACAGGTGTCGTGACTATCTCAGGTGTTGGTATTGTCAGTGTAACGGAAGATGGACAAAAGATTGTAGTTTCAGGACAAGACTTACCAGACGTTGATTCATTAAATGCTTTGACAGGAGAGGTGACTATATCTGGTGCAGGTATAGTTTCTGTTTCAGAGGATGGTCAGAAAATCGTTGTCTCTGGTGAGGATATTGCTGATGTTGATTCACTCAATGCTCTTCAAGGTGCTGTAACAATATCAGGAGCAGGTGGTGTAACCGTAACAGAAAATGGACAAGTTATTGTGGTGTCTGGCACCGATGCTGGTACTTATGTTGACTCTATAAATGGTTTACAAGGAGATGTAGTAATATCTGGTATAGGTGGTACAGAAGTTACGACCTCTGGACAGACTATTTTAATAAGTGGTGGCGGAAGTTCTGTTGGTACTTTTACTGATTTAACCGATACCCCTGCAAACTATACGGGTTCAAAACATAAGATAGTGACAGTAAACGAAGGAGAGACTGCTTTAGAGTTTACTAAGACCGTTATGCTTCATCACGAACTTGCTGACCAAGATTATTCTGGTCTAGTGACAAGTGGTATTGCTGGTGAAACATTAGCGTTTGGTGACCACGCTGTTCTTAATAACCAATCTAAATGGATAAAGACTATCGCTACAGTAGAAAGTCAGACTGATGGACACGTTGGAGTTGTAGTTGCCTCTGGTGCTTTAGATGACCCAATTACACTATTACTTCTAGGGTACATCAGAGACGATGCTTGGAGTTTTGGTGTGGGCAGTGGTATTTATATTGACACTACTTCAGGTGAACTATCAGATGTGATGCCAACAACAAGTGGACAATTCGTTCGCATTATAGGTTATGCAAAAGCAATTAGCGTCTTGTGGTATAGCCCTGATAACAATATTATAGAGTTGCAGTAGGTGTAATTATGGTACAATTATTTGAAAGTTTTTCAGGTGACGTATCTGCTAATGATTTCAAAGCCGCAGTTTGGTTGGGACAGACCTTTACACCCCAAGTGACTCACGATTTAACCAGTGTTAAATTAAAACTCTATAGAGTGGGTGGTGCTGGTGGGCAAATAGGGTCTGTTTATTCTGCTATACGGGCGGTTGATGGAGACCACAAACCAACTGGTGCAAGCTTAGTGACATCCAATGCAATTACCGCCACCACAATTACTACGTCTTCACCTGGAGAATTATATGAATTTGTCTTTAATAGTAGTCATAGATTATTGATTGACGTAGAGTATGCTATAATAGCTTATACTACTGGTGGTGACTCAAGTAATTTTATTCAGGGAAGATATAATAATAGTGGAGGATATGCTCGTGGATTGGGTTGGAGAAGTTCTGATTCTGGCTCTACTTGGAGTGCTCACGGTGATTGGGCATTCGAGGAGTGGGGAAATTTATATGTACCAGTAGCTACTATTGGTAAAATAAATAAGGTAGGAACTGGGAGTATTGCTAAATTTAATAGAATCAACTTGAGCAGTATGAAAAAGCTTCGTAAGATTCTATTGTAGTGCGGAGTGGAAATAAAATGTTGAGGTTAATGGGAATGGCTAGACAAACTGAAGTTGTAGATATTGTTGAGCTAACACCAAATGAGGTGGTAGCGAAAGTAAATGCCGCAACTGCACAGATTACTAGAAACGATGCTGTTGATGCTAAGACCGTATCTGGTTGGGCAGATGTTATTCACGAGATTAGAGATTCTTGGAAGAACAAACCAGATAAGGAGAGAGGTGTCATCTTTAGTGAACCTTCTAGTGGTCATATGGTTGTTGTGGCAATAAATAGAAAGAATACGGGTGATTACGAGTTTATTTATGACGATGACCCTGTAGTATAAACACATAATTATCTTAGGGGTGGCTTATGGCAAGGGATGACGAAAACAAGGTGTTAAACACCGTTCGTAGCCCCGAAGATGCTGAAGGAAATGAAGTTGCGGTTGGATACGTTTTCAACCCCACGAAAAAACGGTTTTATCCCGATAGTAAAGGACTATATTCCGCAGACCCGAAAAAACATCGTGATAACGTTACTCAAGTAGACACAGAGAATCCCTCAGTGGATGCGGGGATAGATTGCGAAGGTTATAGGAATTGTAGATTTGATGTGGAAGTTCAAGGAGTTAACATAACTACTTTGAAAGTTCAATTGTTGCGTTGGAATAGCTTGGCACACAAATGGTTTGGTTGTGGCAATGCTGTTAATCTTGCAACTGCCGCAGAGTTTACTGTATCAGGGGGATGTGTTTGTCTCCTTGAGGATGAAGCATTCGGGGCTACGATTTTCTTAAAAATTTTAGAGTTTGTGGGTTCGTCTTTTGTCGCAAATATTTATTATGTTTTATGTTAGGGGGCTTGACAATGACCTCTTTATATGCTATAATGATAGTAGGATGATAAAAGGTAAGGTTTGGAGAAGACAAAATAATAGATAACCAAAAAATAGCCACAAAAAGGCTTGACAATAAGCCTGACGTATGCTATAATGGGTTAGAAACTAAAAAAGGAGAGTCTGATAAAATGAGCGAATTTGGAAAAACGTTAGACG
>Ga0265297_10008795_pt1 | contig 13322 bp, 15 predicted proteins | sample Munlanlwell13791_FD_192502 | JGI IMG/M metagenome (GOLD analysis project Ga0265297, IMG submission 192502) | Leachate microbial communities from a municipal landfill in Southern Ontario, Canada - Leachate well 137-91 | ecosystem: Engineered > Solid waste > Landfill > Unclassified | place...
AAAGTAGACAGATCCGATGTTATCCCCGCGAAATCTACTGCAGGAACTCCGACGGAACGACCGGCTTGAAAAACATCTGTGCGTACCAAAAGCGCTGCAGGTGGCAATACATCTGTTGGCGATACATGGGTATGCACGCCATATTCTTCTGCGCCGGAATGATCCGGATCGTCATATTGGCTTTTCGAACTTGACACAAGATTATGCGCGATACCATCAAAACGAATACCTCCATTGGAATGAACTGGTCCAAATATTTCCGTGCCTTCTCCAAAACGCATAATATCATTTGCAACGACGGCATATCGTGCGAAGGACGGAACGCCCATTCGTGATTCGATGACTCGTTTCACATTAGGTTCGTCAATCGTGTATCCAGTCGATTTTATTTGCACAACAGTTGAACCGCTCGAAGGAGGGGTAACTTCAATAATATAATATCCAATCACTTCACCGAATGCATTTTTATACTCATGGGAACCGGTATCGCTTGTAAAATCATCTGGAACATGTGCAAGATGCCAACGATAATACTCAAATCCAGCTTCAGCAATTTGGTACGCAAGCTCACGATTCTGCTCATGACTTGCGAGTTTGTTCTGGGTACTCACGAGCACAAAAACCGTCATAATGCCGACGACAAAAAGACTTGTCAGTATAAGCGTGATAATCAACACATTACCCCTGGCTTGATTATTTTGTTTTTTACGGAGTTGGAGCATATTCTTTTAGATTACGTGGTGTAACTTCAGTTGTAATATCAACCGCTTCAGGAACGTTGTTCGGATCGGAATCAACTAAAAAGTGAATCCGAATAAGATGTACGCTTGTTGGAGTAATTGGTTCTGTAAGTGGAGCTTCGGACCCTGTGTATAATTCATCATAATAAGTAAAAATATCCCCATCAAGGTACACGTCTTTCGCAATTGAGCTCACCACCTCATTGGCGCTTGGATATGTTGCCGGGTTTCCGACAGGATCCACAACTCCAAGCATAATCTGATTATTTTCGTAATAATACCGAATCCGCTCTTGAGATGCGTCTTCATCAATATTTGCATAAAACGTAATCGATTCCGCTTGAGCACTTGCAATGGCGTATGCTCCATTGTTTGCCGTTTGAGCCTCACGGATTTCTTTTACCATACTACGCAATGATCTTCGTGTTTGTTCATATGTTTCCGCCTGCTCTCGAATAAGGCGCCATACTCGGAAGCTTGATGACGCAAAATTCGCAACAGCGACCATGAGCACGCCGATGAGCGCGGTTGCAACGATGATTTCCATAAAAGTAAAACCCTCGCGATGCTTCATACGCTTTATAAAGGAGACATTTTAATAATTGATGATATGTAGCCGTCGATATTTATTGTTTCCGTGTATGTCCAATAATTTGGGTGCGTAATTTCAATCGTGTAGTCTACAACCGTTAAATTATCAAAATACACTTGACCCGGCGGCGTACATTGAGACGTGTATCCGAATGACACGCTCGTTACGACCGGGCTGTATGCCGTGTCCGCGGTCGCAAGATACATACGGTAGCGAATGTATCGAGTGTTGTCGTGTGTTGAAGAAATTTGTGAACCAGATGTTGTGTAGTACGTCCCCGCAGTGCCGTCTGGGCCAACATAATTCCATGTCGCATTGTCATTATTTGTGGCAATTTGGAATCGTACGCTATCATCGCCAACGTCTGTAACCTGTGAAACAGGATCCCAATTTATGACTGAATACGTACTTTCGGCATTTGTATCAAATGTTGACGACGTTAACATGGCTGATGAAGCATATTCTTTCATATCAGAAACAATTGACAAGTTTAACACCTGCGGCGTTACCGCGGGATTGCTTGTATTTAGCTCAATCTTGAAACGCAGATCCGTCCCTGGCGTCACAAACGTATGTTCAACGCCTGAAGTTACTTCTTCGAACGAAACGCCGTCTGCAGCCAAATAATACGTAATTGTCTGTCCATTTGGGATATCAGAAGCCGTAAGCGTCGCTGTGGTTATAAGGCGAGACTGGGCATTGAGTTTTACTGATTGGCCGGTTGCTGGACCAACATAATCACCAAGTGATTGTGGAAGCTGTAAAAGCCCCGAACCCGTATTCCAATCGGCAGTAGTAACTCCAGCATCTTCTTGCGATGTCGAAGTAAACTCTTCTGAAAATGAACTTGCCACAATTGAAGAAACGAGCGTCACCTGTCCGGCTGTTGATATAAAATCAAAATTCCCGTCATCACTTTCATATTGAGTTAAGTCCCCGTACAGATCTTGCCCTGGGCCAAGCCACCAATCTGTTTGCGATAAAAATCCTCGCCCAGTCTCAAGAGTCGTGTCGTATCCGATCGCAGTCACATGCACTTGCGCTCCAGTGATAGGAAGCAATGTCGACGAATCAATAACGGTAGCAAGAAACGCATTGGTAGTTTTTGGAGCCAAAATAAGCAACCAATCAACGGTTGTGTCTGGAAGTATATTCAACGCATTCGGCGGACTGAATCCAGCAATGTTGTATGTGGACACCGCTGGATCATTCAATGTAACGTCGTAATCATCCCATTCGAGATCATTAATTGTAAGTGTACCGTCGGCAGCAGTCTGAAAACTTTCGGCATATTTCGCAAGATTTGGTTTTCCAATAAGTTTTGCACCAACAAGTTGAAATGGAATATCGCCAATGGCTGAACAACTTTGTGATAACACCGAAAGATTTAATGTGCTTACCTGGTCAATTGCAAAACTAATTTCGGTCGCCTCCTGAATCGCCACAGTAGAATCGATTTTTTCTGGCTCCGGGTTACTCACCGAAACCGGCAATGTTGAATCAGTACTGTATCCAGATTTTGAAACAACAACATGATACCCCTCTACGCTTGGCGGGAGACTAAGTAATTGTAAATTTCCGTTAATGTCTGTTGTGTTCGTTATGTCTATTGCCGGACTCACTGCTGCGTTTGTGACGTGTACGTCAGCGAGTGGGACTGGTTGTCCAGAGGAATCAAAAACAGTGATTAGGAGCGATCCTGTGTCAGTTGCAGTTTCTAATCCGTTCGGAGCATATCGAGCCGTCAGCACAACTCCTCTTGTGATATTCGGCCAGGTAACAGTGACCTCAACGCGTTTATAATCCTGCGGGACTGTATCGCACGGAGGGACGGCAGGGCTCCCGCACACCAAATTGTCAAATGGATCATCAATATAATCTACCCGTGTAGCGACGGTGAATTGTGTGCCAGACCGTTCAATTGTCTGAGTCGCAGGAATGGTGCCTGTCGGCCAACCGGTTATCGTCCCAATATCGTCGTATGGACGATTACGAATCCGCTCAAGTTGTTCATTTGCAACCGAAACTCCGACGAGCCGGGATTTTGCATTTCCGATAAGCTTCACTGCGTTTCCAAACGACGTTCCAATAACGACAACAACCATACTTAAAATGGCCATTGCAATAAACAGCTCAATTAAGGTGTATCCGTTTTTTTTATGTACTACTCGGCTCATATGTTTCCCTCTTGTGCATATTGACGTGCGAGTTCTGTCAGATATCTAAACTGTTCGTCGGCCGCCCGTGCTTTGTTGAAAATTGCTGATCCCATAACAAGTCGTGTTGCGCCGCTTCGAATGACCGTTTGCATTGTTGATTCGTCGATCCCACCGTCACTTTCTATTGTATAGGAAGGATGGGCTTGGTGGAAGGTATCTATTTTTTTTGCGACTGCGGGGATAAAATTCTCGCCCTGTCCACCAGGCGGATCTATAGACAAGAAAAGAACCGACTGCACAAGATGCATATACGGCTCAAGTCGTATGAGCTCTGTATTTGCCAAAAGGGCAATCACCGGTTCAATGCCTTCGTGCTCAATTTCTTGAAGTAAAAATGCTGACGGGTTAGATTCAGCGTGCAAAATAATTCTTTTTGGCGCGCGACTCAACCATTGATGGACATACGCATCGGGTTTTGCAACCATGCAGTGCACCTCGTATTGATGGCCGCGTAAAATACTTTGCGGGATATCTTTGGATTGAAGTGTTGCGTGAGGAGTAAAAATTCCATCCGAGATATCAATCTGGAAAATCTTGGCAAATCCTCTCGCGCGACTTATCTGTTCAATGGCACGCGCCGGCTCTTGAGGGACAATTGAGGGAATAATATCGACTGTCATGTTGAAAGTTGGTCTATCAAACGAATCCGTTTGAGGTGACGTTTCGCGGGTGATGGCGACGTTTGTAAAAAAGTTTTGATAATTTTTTGCGCCTTCGCGTAGGTCACGATTCGTGCACCAAGAACTAATACATTGACGTAATCTTCACGACAGGCGCAACGCACGACATCAACTGATTCCGCAGATACGGCACGAACGCCGAGAAAGCGATTCGCGACTATTGCCATACCAACTCCAGAGCCACAAATAAAAATTCCTTTTGCGCATCTTGTATCGCGTACTGCGCGCGCGCCAGCAGCGGCAAAAACAGGATAATCGTCAGTGCTCCTCGGGACAGTTGACCCAACATCAACAAACGAGATGTCCTTGTGCGCACCCAACCATTTTATGATTTTTTGTTTTAAAGGTAATCCTGCATGGTCACTTGCAAAAATAAGTATCATATATTTATTCCTCAAGTAATTGATCTATCACTTTTTTGAACATATCAAACGAGATGGCGCCGGGGACACGATATCCATTAATGAAAAAAGTTGGCGTCCCGGTAACACCAACATCAAGACCGTCCAAATAATCTTTTTGGACGTCGTCTGCAGTGGATTGTGCGTTAAAGCAAGTCGTAAATTCTTCTTCATTCAAGCCGATACGCTGTGCAAGCGAGACATACAATTCATCCGTTAGACTTTCTTGAAATTGAAAGAGGCGATCATGATATTGCCAATACTTTTCGGCGCTCTGTTCATGCGCGCATTCCGAAGCAATAGCCGCATTATACGCGTTGTCGTGGCTATCAACAACCGGAAAATCTCGAAATTGAAAAAATATTTGATTTCCATACAGTGTCTGAAGTTGCTTAATCACTTCAACTTCTTGATTGCAATACGAACATTCAAAATCGCCAAACTCAACTATATGGACTTTTGCGTCGATAGAGCCAACATACGGATCGTCTGTTGTCTCAACAGAAACGCCAGGATTATTTGAGGTCACACCCGCTGAATCAAGTGATATGTCATTCACATACTCCGTTGAAATTGACGAGAGAAGATCATCGGAACTCTCTTGAGATGACTGGTAGATGAGCACGGTAAGGTATCCAACTCCAATAACAACCAACGCTATGATGCCATACAGCATGATATGCCGTTTTGGATGCGTAAATTGATCTTCAAAATTGTCCATTTATCGTATGGAATAAATAGTAACGTTTTTTAAGGCATTTTTTGCCAACACTTCACGATCTTGTGAGCTTGAATAAATGGTAAACAGTTTTTCTCCTTTTCGTACGTGTTCGCCATATCGCTTATGCAAATAGACTCCAGCTTGCTTGTCATACGGCGCACCTAAGATACGTGCAATTTCATCTATCGAGCGGTTGTTTACTTCGGAAATTTTCCCGGATCGTTTTGCGCAGATACGCATGCGTCGCGCAGTCTTGATTAGATCTTCTGAATCAACTTTTGAATTTCCGCCTTGCAGTTCGATAATGTCCCTCATCTTTTCTTCGGCTTTTCCGGTACGTAAAACATCAGCGGCCAACTTATGACCAGTTCCCTTTTTAGCCTTACCAATCAATTCAAGGAGTATGCCCGCGAGATGAATCGCTTTCCGTTCTAAATCTTTTGGCCTCCAGGATTTTTGTTGTAAAACCAACATGACATCACGAGCCTCCAATGCAGGACCCACTCCTCTGCCTATTGGCTCGCGTGCAGGGATCATTTGTACATTAAGCTTTATTGTAAATTTTTTTGCGACAAACTCAAAAATCTTTTTTATTTTTCGAGCGGTCTTGATATCAGAAATTTTCGTTGTTGGACCGTATGGCATATCAATAACCAAATGTGTTACTCCCATGGCAACTTTTTTCGCCATAATCGAAACCACCATTTTTGAATACGGCTCTAGCGATAATGGATGTGAAATCTGGATAATTTTGTCGTCAGCTGGCGCAAGATTGACGCTTCCTCCCCACACAAGGCACGCATGGGCTTTTCGAACTATTTCCTTAATCTTTTTTGTTGGAAAACTTACATGTGCAAGAACCTCCATAGTATCGGCAGTGCCGGAAGGCGAGGTAATCGCGCGTGATGACGTTTTGGGGATTGTTATCCCAAGACTTGCAATAATAGGAATAACGATCATAGTTGTTCTGTTCCCTGCGAGTCCGCCGACCGAATGTTTGTCTGCAATGATTTTTCCTGGAAACTGCAACTGCTCTCCTGTTTCAGCCATTGCTTTTGTCAGATAATATAATTCCTCGGGAGAATAAGAGTGCATGAAACCAGAAGCGACAAAATAGGTGATTTCTGTCGTTCCAATATTATTATGAACGATATCATAGATAATTGAATAGATCTCTTGACGGGTGAGAGGTTTCCCGAGTAATTTTTTCCGAATGGCGTTTATGGACGCAGGCCGAATTAATTCTTTCACTTCAATCACTTGATGGTCTTCAAGAGATTTTTTCTGCCACACTTCTTTAAATAATCCGAGTTCCCCTTTTTGAACCTTATGACGAGAAAAATTTGCAGACGCCACAAGACGCATCCCGTTGAACTTCAATTCCACTTTATCACCTGGTTGAATATCCAAAATCTTTCCTTCATCCTCTTGAAAGACAACGACGTGCTCCTGACCACCTGTTGAATAATCAAGTTTTTTTGCGTGAAAGAAAAACGGCATACGTACAATCTAGTATACCATTTTTCTTACTGACGGCGAAAAGCCTACGAATTACAACCGCAGGCGCATTCCACCGCACAGCCACACTGCCCATGACATGGACAGTGCTCATCCGCGCAGGTGCAACCGATGCCGTTGCAGGCGCATTCTCCTTCTGGCATAAAGTCAGATATTAGCCTTTTAAACCTTTATATAACGCATGGACTGCAAGGGTCGCGCATTTTTGCCGCGACGGATTCAGTGTCGTCCCAACAACCTCTAGAATATCACCTTCTGTAATCTGTGCAATTTCTTCCCGTGTCTTGCCTTTCAGCATATCCGAAAGCAAGGACGCCGAAGCCTGGGAAAGCGCACATCCTTCGCCGTTCCATTTTATTTCAGACGCGACGCCCTGATCGTCAAACGAGATGAACACATCAACAACATCACCACACACGGAATTATCTTCATGGCCATGAACATCAGCTTCAGGTAATTCACCGACATTCCGTGGATGTTTATAGTGATCAATGATAATTTCCCGATACAAATCTGACATATTACGAAAAAATTGACTTTGCTTTTTTAATTGCTGCAAGAAAGGCATCAGCGTCGGCAATGGAGTTATAGAGGTAAAAACTTGCACGAGCTGCTGAGGATTTTTTATATGCCGTCAGAAGCGGTTGAGCACACATGTGCCCTGCACGAATCGCAATGCCTTCTTCATCAAAAATTGATGCTATATCGTGCGGATGCATGCCGTCAACCCAAAAAGAAAAAATTGCTCCTCTGTCCGCGTGCGCTTCTTGAATCCCGAATACATGAACGCCGTCAATGTCTAATAATTTTGGTAACACATACTGCGCAATTTCATGTTCATGATCCCATATGTGCGTCATGCCGACATGTGTCAGATAATCGATTGCGGCTCCGAGACCGATAACTCCAGAAACATTTGGCGTGCCTGCTTCAAATTTCCACGGAATTTCGTTCCAAGTCGCTTCAGTTTTGGAAACTGTCTTAATCATGTCACCGCCGCCCATGACGGGTTCAGTTGTTTCCAAAATTTCTTCGCGCGCCCATAACACACCGACACCCGTTGGTCCGAGCATTTTGTGGCTAGAAAATACGTAAAAGTCAGCTTGTAAATCCTGAACATCGACTGGCATATGAGGAACAGCCTGGCATCCGTCAACGGCTATTTTCGCACCGACTTCATGAGCTTTAACAGCAAGCACTTTAACGGGATTCACGGTTCCCAAGAGATTCGACATATGCCCAACACACACAAGTTTAGTTCGCGAATTCAATAATTGCGTACATGCATCAATGTCCAAAATGCCCGCCTCTGTTATGACTGGAACAAAACGAAGGATGATCCCTCGCTCTTTTGCCAATATCTGCCACGGAACGATATTCGAATGGTGCTCCATGACCGTGGTAATAATTTCGTCCCCTTTTTTAAGATTCTGTCTTGCCCAAGATAGCGCGACAAGATTCAAACTTTCGGTCGCATTTCGGGTAAATAGTATTTCTTTTGAGCTTCGAGCATGAATAAATTGTGCAACCTTTTCGCGTACACCCTCATACATTTCTGTTGCTTCCTCGCTTAACGTATAAATCCCGCGATGAACATTTGCATTAGATGTTTGTAAAAATGAGGTAATCGTATCAATCACCTGCTGCGGTTTTTGACTCGTAGCTCCATTATCAAGGTATACCAACGGATGGCCGTGTATGGAACGGGAAAGTATGGGGAAGTCACTTTGGATCTGCCGGATGTCTTTCATTATAAAAGTGTATCGTAAAGAAGGAAGCGAAGCAATTACTCTGGCGCTATTTTGCCTAAAAATCCTTTTGTGATAAGATCTCGCGCGCTTCTAGCTGATATTCCTCGGGATTGCATATAAAAAAGCTGATCAGTGTGTATGCGACTTGTTGTCGATCCATGAGACGCCTTCACGTCATTTGCCTCAATCTCAAGTGTCGGCATGGATTCAGCAATCGCGTCATCGAGCAATAAGACATCATTGCGAAAATAAGAATTCGTTTTTTGGGCTTCTGTTTCTATTTTTATCAACCCAGAAAACACCGCCCGAGAACGTTGTTCATACACTCCTCGAATTGCAACATTTCCTTTTGTGTCGCGGCTTATGTGATGCATCACCAAATGCATACTATGATGTGAATCCTGGGTGCCATGGAAAACACCCCGAATATCCGCTTTGCCCGCCTCCCCGTTTATATCGCACTGCATATCTATAGTTACCCGTTTACCTCCTGCAATATCGAAAAGGCACGTGAGGTGGGATTTTGCGCGGCAAGACGAAAAAATTTTTACATGCGACCACACAACGCCTGATGAAAGGACAAATTGCACAATTGATGACACGCCCGATGCAACGTTAATAGTACACATATACTCACCTTCAGTGATAGGAATTGTGGTTATACCAGATGTTTCAAGAAAAAATGTCGACTTGTGAGTTTCAAGTTTTGGAAACGGGCGCAATGGATCTTTTTTTGGTTTTGGGGCAAGAAGAGTATTCATGATGTTGCTGCTAGCCAACTGAATTTTCCATTTCCAGTTGAATCAATTTGTTAAGTTCAAGTGCGTATTCAAGCGGAAGCTCTTTGGCGATCGGCTCGATAAATCCTTGAACGATCATGCTACGGGCTTCCTGCTCTTTTATGCCGCGCGACATGAGATAAAAAAGTTGCTCTTCACCGATTTTGCCCACGCTCGCTTCATGAGACATCACCGTATCAGATTCCCGAATATCCATTATTGGATACGTATCTGACCGAGCAGATACATCCAGCAATAACGCATCACACACCACTAATGATTTACATCCCGTCATTCCTTTGGGGATTGATACAAGCCCACGATAGCTTGTGCGTCCAGTTTCTTTTGAGATTGATTTTGAAATTATTGTTGATGTCGTATCAGGAGCTCCATGAATTGCTTTTCCGCCAGCGTCCTGATGTTGACCCGATCCTGCAAATGCAATGGATAAAATATTCCCTTTGGCGCCGCGACCAAGAAGATACACGCTCGGATATTTCATAGTGAGTTTGCTGCCAAGGTTGCCATCAACCCATTCCATAGTCGCATCCTCATAAACAAACGCGCGCTTTGTTACAAGGTTGTACACGTTCTTGGACCAATTCTGCACCGTCGTGTAGCGTACGCGAGCTCCTTTTTTTACGATGATCTCAACGACGCCTGAATGCAGTGAATCAGCCCGATACACCGGTGCGGTGCATCCTTCAACATAATGAACAAAACTCCCTTCGTCAGCAATAATCAGCGTACGTTCGAATTGTCCAACCCGTTCCGCGTTAATTCGAAAATAGGCTTGCAATGGAATATCAACATGCACACCCTTTGGAATATACACAAAACTCCCACCGCTCCATGCTGCCGAATTCAGTGCGGAAAATTTATTATCCCCGGTCGGCACGACTGTCCCAAAATACTGCTTCACAATTTCTGGGTACTTTCGAAGCCCGGTATCCATATCTTCAAAAATGACTCCTTGTTTTTCAAGACGTTCTTTCAACGAATGATACACTGCTTCGGATTCATATTGCGCCATCACGCCCGCCAAATATTTCTGTTCAGCTTCTGGAATGCCAATCTTTTCGTATGTATGTCTGATATCTTGAGGGACGTCGTCCCAATTCGTCGCCCGTTTTTCTACAGGCCGCATGTAGTAATGAATAGAATCAAAATCAATTTTATCCAAACCACACCCCCATTGTGGAATCTGTTTGGAAAGAAAAATATCAAACGCATGAAGACGGCGTGCTCGCATCCACTCTGGTTCTGACTTAAAGTGTGAAATTTCGTTTACGAGCTTCAATGAAATGCCTGGTTGCGCCATATACTGATATGCAACCGGATTTGGTTCAATATTTTTTTGTTGAAATTGTTTCGTGTCTTGCATCAATCCCAAAAAGTATTATGGTTGAAAAGATTCATAGCCGTGTTGTTCAATATAATGAGCGAGCCGCACGTCTCCAGATTTTACTCTGCGTCCATCCGTCACAATATGCACTTGATCGGGAACTAGAAATTGCAAAATGCGGGGGTAGTGCGTGATGAGAAGAATACCCATACCGCTGGCTTGGGCACGCTTAATTGATTCCGCAACCAGCTTTATCGCATCAACGTCTAATCCTGAATCTGTTTCATCAAGCACTGCGTATTTGGGCTCTAAGACAGAAAGTTGCAGCATCTCCAACCGCTTTTTTTCTCCACCGGAAAATCCTTCATTCACGCTTCGTTTGGCGAATGAAGGATCGAGATGTAATCCAGACATTTCTTTTTTTACTTTTTGAGAAAATTCAAGTGGGTTTGCCTGCACCTGATGGATGGCTTCATATGCGGTTCGCAGGAACTGACGAACTGGGACTCCCGTAACTTCGACTGGATACTGAAATGACAAAAATAACCCTGCACGTGCTCGTTCATCTGGGCCCAAATTGGTTATATCAACTTCATCGACGCAAATTTTTCCACTTGTTATTGAATAACGTGGATGACCAGACAGCGCATAGGCCAATGTTGACTTTCCTGATCCGTTCGGACCCATCACAGCGTGCACCGAACCAGGTGCTACATCCAAAGACATTCCATGGAGAATCTCAGCTCTTTCAACGGCTACATGCAAATTCGAAACTTTAAGCGACATATGTTTAGAGGAGAAAATCAGCGAGTGTGTATTTTTTTACCAGCTCAAGAATTTCTTGATTCATCATCGACCATTTGGATTTTGCAGAGCAAATGGATTCACGCGGACAATCAGCTCCATGCACCATACATTTCGTGCAACTCACGCCACCTTCGAATACGCTCAAAATATCCAACGCGTGTATGTCTTTTGGGCTTTTTGCAAGCGCGTAGCCGCCGGTGACGCCTTCTTTACTTTCGATAAATCCAGCTTTTTTGAGCTCTCCAGCGATTCGACTCACATAACGATATGGAAGTCGTTTTTCTTTCGCGAGCTTTCCAAGCGACGTATATCCCTTATGCTTTGCTAATTCAATAAGGATTATGACTGCGTAATCTGATTTTGTAGAAAATACTACCATACGAGTAGAAGTTATACAATTGATAAATCGAAAAACTTTCCTTTAACCTGGATGTTTCGTTCTTATTTACACCTCAGGCCAGATCTGTTTTCCGTTTTCGTCTTTTAAAATAATTGCGTTTGTCGGGCAGGATTTGGCAGAATCAAGAAGTGTCTGTTCATCAACGGCGTCTTTATTTTTTATGATAGCTTTATTCTCTTCATCGAGTTCATATACTTCAGGAGCAACTGCGATACAACTTGCCGCTCCAATGCATAGTTCTCGATCGACGTGCACTTCTTTAATTGCCATATAACAAATTTAATTATTTTGTACCATCATAATATCCTCTTTCGTATACGCGGTCAATTTTACTGAACAGAAAAATCACATACTACGAATAAACGTTTGATATTAGTGCATTTTCGGGAAAAATGGGGGCGTTGTTGCTTTATAAAGCTTCCACTCATCACCAAACGATTGCTCCATAAGCTCTTCTTCATATCGAACTAAATGACCTGCAAGATAAAACGTGATGACCATGGCAGGGAGAGCAAGCCAGGTATTAAATGCAAACATAACCGCAAGCCAGCCAAAAATAATTTCAGCAGTATAGAGCGGATTTCGGACGTGTTTGTACGGTCCCGACCTCATAACAGAAAGACCAATTTTGCGTCCCAAACTTTTTAACGACCACAGCGCGATAATAGCCCATGCCCCGAGCATGCAAAATGCGAGCGTAAGATGTGCTCCTTCTGGAAGCCCGAGAGATGCCCATGTGCTCTCCACTCGAATAAAATATATGAGCACTGCCATGGATAGTATGGTGAGATGAATGCGTGGGCCAGATCCAAATAGTCGATCAAAATGTTGCATATTTTTATTTTAGATGTTTAGTTTTCCAATGACGATGTTCAATGTACACTATACGCCACCAGACAATTCCCATCCAATAGCCAAACAGAATCCCGGCAGCGGCAAGCAAGCAAGTAGCCCAGAGCGGCAACGCATCATATCCAAGCCCAAATAAGGAATACCAGCGTGGAGCCGAAGATAATTGCAAATACATACTTTCTATTGCGATATGAAAAAGTAAACTCAACAAAAACCCAAGAAGGATGGCACAAAAAATATACACAACTCGTTTCATACATTACTAGTATACCAAAAGCGGCATGACTTGCGCCATGCCGCTTCTTTCAGTTGCGCCGTATCACATTATTGCCTCTTCAAACTTCCACAAAATAGTATCCCCGTCTACTACTATATACGATGAGGCGCCGACAGTTGCGCTTGCATCATTGATGTAATAAATCCAAAATTTGTTGCTGCTTGTTTCGCTCCCAACGCCATTAATGCTATCAACCATAGTGCCAAAATCATACACCGTCGTCTGCACCTCAAACATATT
>Ga0265297_10008796_pt1 | contig 13322 bp, 11 predicted proteins | sample Munlanlwell13791_FD_192502 | JGI IMG/M metagenome (GOLD analysis project Ga0265297, IMG submission 192502) | Leachate microbial communities from a municipal landfill in Southern Ontario, Canada - Leachate well 137-91 | ecosystem: Engineered > Solid waste > Landfill > Unclassified | place...
ATGAAATCTCTATGAGAAAAAAGGATGGCAGCATCTTTCCCTGCAGCCTTTCCATCCGAATGCTCCGGGACCTGGATAATCGCGTGACCGGCAGTATTGCGGTTGCCAGGGATCTTAGCAAGATAAAGCTGGTAGAAGCGGAACGCCAGAGGTTCGGCAAGCTGGAAGCCATCGGTACGCTGGCCGGCGGCATCGCCCATGACTTCAACAATATCCTCACCGCCATCATTGGCAACATCAGTCTGGCTATGCTGGATCTCCAGATTAAAGGGCAAACTCGGGAAAGTTTATCCGAGGCGGAACGGGCTTGTCAGCAGGCCCAGAATTTGTCGCGGCAATTGCTCACCTTCTCGAAGGGAGGGGCGCCGATTAAGAAAATCGTCTCAGTGAAAGAAATCGCCATTGAATCCGCCTCCTTCGCCTGCCGAGGTTCGCGGGTCAATTATCACGCCGGCCTGCCGGATGATCTCTGGGCGGTGGAAGCCGATCCCGGGCAAATCGGCCAGGTTTTCCACAACCTCGTGATCAATGCCATTCAAGCCATGCCTGGCGGCGGAATGGTGAGAATTTCCGGAGAGAATCTGCTGGTGGAGCCAGGAAGTGATTTGCCCCTTGATGCCGGCAGATATGTAAAGATCTCCATTCAAGATGAGGGGATCGGCATCTCGGCGGATCATCTCTCGAAAATTTTTGACCCCTATTTTACCACCAAACAAATGGGCAGCGGCTTGGGTCTGGCTACTTCTTACTCAATTATCAAAAATCACCGCGGTCATATTTCCGTGGAGTCGAAATTAGAAAAAGGCACGACGTTTCAGGTTTATCTTCCGGCCAGCGACCAGGAGGTTACCCAGCAACTCCAAGACGATGGCAAGCTGATTCCGGGGGAAGGCAAGATTTTAGTAATGGATGATGAGTCAATAGTACGGGAGGTTTTAGGCAAAATGTTAATGACCCTGGGCTACGCAGTGGAGTCTGCCCAAGACGGTGCGAAAGCCATCGAATTGTACACCCGGGCCCAGGACACGGGAGATCCTTTCGCTTTAGTCATCCTTGATCTCACCGTTCCCGGTGGCATGGGAGGTAAAGAGGCCATAGCGCGGCTTCAGAAGATTGATCCTCGGGTAAAAGCCATAGTCTCCAGCGGTTATTCCAATGATCCGGTGATGGCAAACTTTCAGAAATACGGCTTTTCCGATGTTATTGCCAAGCCTTACAAGATCTCGGAATTGGATAAAGCACTAAAAAAGACCCTAAGTGAAGCTAACTGATTTTACGATTCATCGTGACCCGGCTCCCGGGAAGGCCGGCCCCCGACCCGCGGGGGTTGGCTAGGATCAGGCCGGGGTGAAGAGGCACATCGTCTCCCGCACTTCGTCGAGCCAGGCCTGCCGCTGGGCCGCAGTGCTGGTCACCACTACGGCGAAATTTTTGCGGATAAAGCGCGGCACGCCGCACAACCCGAAGATGCAGTTGCCCCAGAGGGTCTCCAGGGGGTCGCCGAAGACCGCCAGCTCCCGCTCCCGAGGGGTGTTGGAAGTAGTAAAGACGATGGCGGCTTTGGCCTGAAGCAGGCCCACCGGCACGCCTTCACCCGAGTCGCCCTCCTTAAACCGGTAGGCCACCTCCGGTCGCAGCACCCGGTCGATCCAACCCTTCAAGATGGCCGGCGGCTGGCCCCACCAGTTGGGATGGACGATGACGATGCCCTGGGCCTCGGCGATCTCCCGGCAATGCTGTTCCAGGTCCGGGTGGAGGTAGGGGTCCCGGTCCAGCTCAGGGGCCAGCAGGATGGGGTCAAAGTTCTCCAGGTAGAGGTCATGGTACCGGACCTCAAGCCCCTGGGCCTCCAGGGTATGCAACGCGGTGGCCGCGATGGCGTGGTTGAAACTGCCGTGCCGGGGATGAGCCAGAATGAGCGAAAGGTAAGCCATCTCGACTCCGGGAGGCAGGCGGGTTTGAGAACCTCAGGGCATGAGGGTCTCCATTGGGCCTGCCGGGGTTTGAGTTGCAGCGAGGGACCGGGTCGGTCCGGCCTTGAACGGCAGCCACGCCGGGTGGCCCCATGGCGATCAAGAAAATTGGGTGTTCCGGGGAAGAATGAGCCTGGCGGCGACGGCGCCTCCAGGAAAAAACACCTGACCGTGCACCCTCCTTCGTATCCGCCACTGCCGAAGACCATGGCCAGGGGGTTGATGGATTAGTAGCCGCCGCGACACAGACCGCCTTGTTTACCGCTGCTTCCTCCCGGACCTGACGGGGTTCACAAGCGTCTGTTGCGCAGGGTCCAATCCGCCGCCCGGGTCAGCAGTCAACGGCAGCGCTGCAATCCTCAGAGAAGGACTTCAATCCCGCCTAAGCGGATTTCGGGTTACAGGGCACCGCTAGCTCCCCATCTAGCACGGCCAGGTGTGAAAAACGGTCAGCGATCCACGCGTTCCCGCAGTTCTTTGCCCACCTTGAAGAAGGGCAATTTCTTGCCATCCACCTTGATGAGATCGCCGGTTTTGGGGTTGCGGCCTTTGTAGCCATTATAGAATTTAACCTTGAAACTGCCAAAGCCGCGAATTTCGATGCGTTCCTTCTGCACCAGGGCTTCAGCCATGTTTTCAAAAACGGCGTTAACCACCAGTTCCGCCTTCTTCAAGGTGATATTTTCCGCTTTGGCCAGAGCTTCGATGAGTTGCGACTTATTCATCCCGCTCTACTCCTTGGTGGCGCGCGCCTGATCCCTGGTCCGGGCCCGGCAGCTTAATCGCCGATGAGCTAATTTACCTAAAATAATAAAGAAAAACCCGCCTGAGGTAAAGAAAAAAATGCAGGCCGGGATTTGGCGGCGCCGCCGCCCCGGCCCGGCCGCCCCATGGTCCCCACAGTAGAGAGGCTGCGCCTGCGTTTAACTTCCCGGCTGGCCCCGGGACCCGGCAGGCTGGCCTTCCTCCCACTTATGACGCTCTGCGGGAGCCTCCGGGGTTGGCTTAAAGGTCGTCCACTGTTGCAGGCGGCCATTCACGAACCCCAATTCGGTGATGGGAGCGCTGATCCCCAACTGTTTGCCGCAGTCGGGATAGCGGCAATACCTCCAGGTCTCGGGGCGGCCGGGTCCCGAAAGGCTGATGAGGTCATCGGGCTCCCCCAGGACGGCCCTGACCTCCTCGGGGCTCATGCCCCGATGCAGTTTCGGTCCGGCAGCCGCGGCCACCTGGGCCGCGGCAGGCTGCCCGGCCGGGTGCGGCGCCGCGATCTGGGCGGCGGCGCCGGCGGCCAGGGAAAAACTTCCCAGCAGCATCAGAATCAGGATCTTATTCCCGCGGCTTCTGGAGCTCATCTTAGGGTTCATGAAAGAAAATTATAGAAGTTTTGCCCGGATAGTGCCAGCCTCAGTTATCCCGGCGTTCCTTGGGGTTAAAAGTTAGTCACTTCCGGCCATTTGGCAAGGGTGCGAGGTTCCCGAATAAGCCCAATTCCCATTAATGGTGGCACAGGCCCAGGCTGAAGCCCACGTTTATAAATTATAGCACTTTGAACGCAACCCGGTATAAAACGGGCGGGGCCGGCCTGGCAAAATTTCATGGCCGAGGTATCATCGGCGCGGAAAATGTAGTAGGATGCAAGCTCACGGCCGGGGGCAGAGAACCGGCCGGCCTGAGGCAATTTCTGCGGAAAAGATCAGGATAAGGGAGGTTGTGGCCATGGATCTCACCACGCTGAAATTCCGGGTGGCGGGCATGGTGTCGCGCAGCGGTTTCGTCTGAAGCGGCTGCCCCGACGCCGTGTGCGCCGCCATTACTGCCCTTAAAGGCATCGCCGACGTCACCTACGACACCCAACAGGATACGTTCACCGTCCGTTTTAACCCCCAGGAGAGCACTACGGAGGATATCATCGCCGCGGTCTGGTTTGCCGGCCGGCAAACGGGCCGCGAATACCTGCCCCAGATTCTTTCCTGAAGGTCAAACGACGCCAGCGCGGCGGAGGAAAAGGGCGCGCCCGGAGCCCGCCTTTTCGGGCACCTGGCTAAATCGATATCTCGGTCCGAGGAACGGTGAGCGCTTTCCCGCCCCCGTCCCTCGGGCGCCATCCGGATAGCGATCTTGACCCCGGTGCGGTGCAGTAGGCGGAAGGTAGTAGTTCAAGGCTCCAAGGCGCTATTAGGGGAGCCATCCGCCTGAGTCGGCAGGACCCCGCCCCCCTCTCCCGCCAGGGAAAAGGCAAAAAGTGATAACAATAAGAGTCCCACGAGAACACCAATGAACAATCCGGCAAAGAAGGCGATCATACCCATCTTACCAGCCTCCCAAATCCCCCTGGGTGATCCCCCCTAATGATGCTTACCGCGTAGGATTTTGCCGATAAAGCGCCTTTGGTTAAATCCCCGGCCGCAGGTTGCTAAACTGTCCTGCGGTTTTAATCTAAGCATCCCTCCTCGCTGTGACAATAGGTAAAAATTCCCAAAACTACCGTCATTTTTGCCAATCATCAATTTTTATTTCCATAAATATGACGCGATCAATTCCGTTTTTTTAAGGGGATTCGAGGCCCGGAAGGAGAACTTGGTGGATTTACAAGAGATTTAAACCGGACCCGATGACTGCCCCTCATCAAGACGGATTCCAACTGATGGTTTATTGTAAAGAATTTTATGAAAAAAAGCAAGAAAAATCTCTCCCGGCGACGACTGAAACCGGCCCCGGCGCCCCTAAAATTTCCGCCAGAGCGTCAGCCCCCCGGCTCCGGCGTGGAGAAAGGCCACCAGGCAGAGCGCGGGCACGATCCCCCACACCGGCAGCACCAGCAGGCTGATTCCCAAGGTCCCGAGGGTGGCCCCCAGAAGGTCCGCAGCATAGAGCTGGCCCCCCCGGCCCCGGGCCTCAGGCGCGGCCTCGGTCCAGAGGGCCGCGCTCAGCGCGAAGACCCCGCCGCCCCCGAACCCCGCCGCGGCCAGGACCACAAGGTAACCCGCCCGGGTCCCCCACTCCCCTGGGGCGACCGGCAGGGCCGCGCCCCACTTCAACCACAGGACCAGGGCCAGGGCCAGGGCCGCCAACCCGGTCTGGAGCCCCGCTAACAGCCGCGGCCCGGCCCCGAATCGCCCGCGCCAATGCGAGACCGCGGCGCTGCCCCCGGCCATGCCGGCCATGAAGGCCGCGATGAGCAGTCCCAATTGCTGGTAGAGAGACCCCAGACTTATCTGGTACAGGACGAGGACCAGGATTTCCAGGGCCATGGTCCCCACCCCCATCACCATCACCTGGTAGAGGAAATGGGGGCCGGGGCGGCGCCGGGCGCCGAGCCCCGCCGCCGCGGTGGCCAGGACCAGCACCGCCCAGGGGACCGCGGGCGGCAGGTCTTGCAAGGCGAAGAAGACCTCTTTGGCGCCCAGGCCTGCCTGGACCGCGCTCAGCACCAGATCGTAAAAGTAGCACCTGGGGTTCAGGTCGGTATTGATCTCCGGGGGTTGCCCGCGCAGGATCTGGTCGAGGTACTGCCGGCGCCAGGGGGAGAGGTCCTGGAGGAGGTAATACTCCCGGACGTATTGTAGCGCCAGCCGCCGAAACTTCAGGCGCTGCACCAGGACTTCGGGGTCGGTCACCAGAACGCCGGGGCTTACGGAGGCGAAAAACCGCACCTGGCCGCCGGGAAAGGCCGCCACTTCGGGAAAGACCCGGCTCAGGGTATGATAGGCCATGGCCAGATACGCGGCCCGCAGGGGAGACAGACTGATCTCGGCCCCGGTCAGGGCAAAGCTGAAGACCCCGCCGGGCGTGAGTTTTGCCGCCACCAGGCGAAAAAATTCCCGGGTGTAAAAGCGATTGAGCTGGGCGTTGGTGGGTTCCGGCAGGGCCATGAGAATGACGTCATAGCGGTCGCCAGTGGTGGCCAGGTACCGGCGGGCATCCTGGTAGACGAGGTGTACCCGGGGATTGTGCTCCAGGCCGGCCGCAGCGGGTATAAGCTTTTCGGCCAGATTCACCAGAAAGGGGTCGAGTTCCACGTAGGTGAGGCTGGTGACGCTTTCGGTCTTGAGAATCTCGTTCCCCAGGCCGGCCACCCCGCCCCCCAGCAAGAGCACCCGTCGGGGCCGGGGATGCTCCAGCAGCCCTAGCTGGACCTGGGTTTCGGCGGTCAGGGGATCGGGGTAGGTGAAGAGCCAGAGGTTATTGGCGAAAAAGCTGACTTGCTCCGCTTCCCGGGCCGCGGATAACAGGGCATAAGGGCTGTCCACGGTGGCGATCACCCGGCGCCCGGGCCACTCCCAACCGCGGCTGGTGCGGTCCAGGCCCGGGGCGAACCCTACGGCCACCGCCAGCGCCAGGAGATTGACGCTAATAGCCACCCGGGCCACGGAAGTCCGGGGACGGGCCAGCAACCAGGGGGCCAGGGCCAAAAACAGGCCCGTGGCCAGGGCCAGGCTAAGGTTGGCAAAGCGGCCCACCAGCAGAAGCTGGAGCAGCGCCACCCCCAGGGCCGCGCCCAGGGTCTCCAGGAAATAAACCCGGCCCGCGGCTTCCTGGGGGGCCGCACTGCTCAGGACCCGGACCGCGGCGGGAAAGAAGTAGCCGGAGACTAACCCGAAAGGGGCCAGGAGGGCCAGAAAGAGCAGGAAGGTGAGCCCCAGGGGGAGAGATTGTCCTAATGGCAGGTGCGCCAGAGTGGGCAGGGCCCGGCAGGCCAGGATGGTGGCCGGCAGCAGCAACCCCAACCACGCCAACAGGCCGCCCAACCGGCCCGGCTCGACCCCGGCGGGCTGAAAACGGCCGCCCGCGAGGCTCCCCAGCCCGACCCACAGCAGCCAACACCATAACCCCAGGGCCAGCTTGAGCTCCTGCCCCTGGGCCAGAACCAGAAGTTCCCGCAGGATCAGCACCTGACCGATCATGGTCCCAGCCCCGTAAATCAGGACCGGGCCTTGCAGCCGCATCAACCGGAAGGAGTTCTGATTAGTTATCTTTACAGGCCTCTGCCCTCGTGCTCAAGTTGCACTTTTTTTCTGGTTCCCAAGTTGCACTTGGGAACCTACGGATTTGCAAAGCTTTGCTTTGGGCTCTGGGCTTTACTTCATAATTCAATCAAATCAATTTCCAATAATCCGTCCAGCCCCAAATAATTCCGGGCGCTGGAATAGCGCCAGTCTTCGGGGCGGTCCACTAATCCAGCTCTCACGGGGTTATAGTGAATATAATCCAGCTTCTGTCTGAGCATATCTTCGGTGGTAATCGCCTGGGGGTGGACCCCCTCCTGCCAGACCTGATGCTGACTCTCGCCTTTATACTCGCCTTTGAAGAATTCAAACTGCTTCAGCAACCATTGTTTGTCGTCTCGCCGGGCGGCCGCCAGAATTTCTTTGGCAGTGTGTCTCTTAAAGTCCCGAATCACCTGGGTCAGATTATCCGCGGAGACCGCCAGGTGCAAATGATTGTCGAGAACGACATAGGCGTGGAGGCGCAGCCCCTTTTGTTGTCGGCAGAAGGTGAGAGAGGCCGTGATCAGGTCCAGATATTTGGCGCGGGTGAACACGGGTAGCCAGCCCACAATGGTGCAGGTAATGAAATGGGGTGATTCTATTTCGACGATCTTATAGCGGCTGCGCATAATAACGATAAGGTGTCAAAGCCAAGCTTTGACCAAGATACCGTTCCCAAGTACAACTTGGGAACGAGGGGAAGTTAACTTTTTCGTCATATGCCTTAAGCTTTTTGCTTGCGCCGCTTTTTCCTCTGGTTCCCAATTTGTACTTTTTTCTTCTGGTTCCCAAGTTGCACTTGGGAACCCGCGGATTTGCAAAGCTGGGCTTTGTGTTTTGCTGCCATCCACCCTCACTCAATATTGTACCGCTTCAGCTTCTCCCGCAGGGTCTTGCGGTCGATGCCCAGGGCCCGGGCGGTTTCGCTCTTGTGGCCGTCGTAGCGCTGCAGGGTCTGGATGATGTGGTCCCGCTCCAGGTCTTTGAGGGAGACCCCGGAGGGAGAGTCGCCGCCGGGGCTCAGGATGGTGCCGGCAAAGACCAGGTCCGCGGGCTCCAGATACGGACCGGGGCTCAAGACCACCAGGCGCTCCACGGTGTTTTCCAACTCCCGGACATTGCCGGGCCAGTCGTGGCGCACCAGCAGGTCCATGGCGTCCGGGGAGATGCCGCGGATATCTTTACGCAGCCGGGCGTTGTATTTTTCAAGGAAGTGCTGGACCAGCAGGGGAATATCGCTCTTGCGCTCCCTGAGCGGCGGCATCTGGATCAAGACGACGTTCAAGCGGTAAAACAGGTCTTCCCGAAACTCCCCGTCTTTAATGGCCTTGGTGAGGTCTTTATTAGTAGCCGCAATGATGCGCACGTCCACCGTGATCACCCGGTGACTGCCCACCTTGGAGATTTTTCTTTCCTGCACCGCCCTCAGCAGTTTGGCCTGGACTTCGAGGCCGATGTTGCTGATTTCGTCGAAAAACAGGGTGCCGTTCTGCGCCAGTTCGAATTTGCCCACTTTATTGGCGTCGGCCCCGGTGAAGGACCCCTTGACGTGCCCGAAGAGTTCGCTCTCGAACAGGGTTTCCACCAGGGTACCGCAGTCCACGGTAATGAAGGGGCGGCGGGCGCGCTGGCTCAACTGGTGGATCTTGCTGGCCACCAGGCCCTTGCCGGTGCCGGATTCGCCGGTGATGAGCACGGTGCTGTCCGTGGGCGCCACCCGGGCCACCATATCCATGATCCGGGTCATGGACTCGCTGTCATAGACCAGCACGTTGCGGTCGTCTTTGGATTTCAGTTCCTGGCGCAGGTAAAGGTTCTCCAAGTCCATCCGGCGCTTTTCCAGGGCGCGGTTGATCAGGGTCCTGAGATCGTCGGGCACGAAGGGCTTGGAGAGGAAGTGGAAGGCCCCGGCCTTGATGGACTCTACCGCGGACTGGATGGTGCCGTACCCGGTTATGATGATGACTTCGGCGTCGGGGTCCTGGGCCTTGATTTTTTTCAGGGTCTCCAGCCCGTCCATATCGGGCATGACCAGGTCCAGGAGGATGGCGTCGAAGGACATGCGCTCCAGGAGGGCCAGCCCCTGGCGGGCGCTGGAGGCCAGCTCCACCCGGAAGCCCTGGCGGGAAAGAATCTGAAAACAGGCGTCCCGGATAGCCTTGTCATCATCAATTACCAGAATCTGCGCCGGAGCCTCAGTCATGGGAGGGGATTTCCTTTCAGGGGTTAACTGGTTATTTTTGCACAAATTTTTGCTTGCATTCTATAAAACCCGGCCCCAGACTGTCAAGAGAAAGCATGACGGGGGCACAGTCAGGGCGGCCCTGGCCGGCCGAAAAATGGCCTGTCGCCGGCCATCCCGGCCGAGCCTCCGGATCCGCCCTTCCCCTCAGGACGGCAGGTGTGATAAAAGAGCCGGAGAAGGAAACGGTGTGGCTCTTCAACTCTTTATTCCTTGTTTTTTAGATCAGTGCGCTCCCCGGGTGGCCCACGCCGTGGTGGAGTTGCTGGAGCGCTGGGACGTCCCCTGGGAATACCCCGAGGAGCAGACCTGCTGCGGCCAATTCGCCTGGACCGCGGGGGATACGGCCACGGCTCGGCGCCTCATGCGCCATTTTCTCCGGGTCTTCGAAGGAGAGGGCGCCATCCTCTGCCCCAGCGCCTCCTGCACCTACATGGTGCGGGAGGCCTATCCGCAACTGGCCGAAGGGCCTGGCGAGAAGCGCGCGGTCGAGGCTCTGGCCGGCCGGGTCCTGGAGTTGGGTGAGTGGCAGGCCGGTCTGGGCCCGCCTCCCTTTACCCCGAGGTTTAATGGATCCCTGGTCCTGCACCAGTCGTGCAAGGCCCGGCAGTTAGGGATCCTGCCCCAAATCCGGGAGGTCTTGTCCCGGGTGGCGGGACTGGAACTGCTGACCATCTCCCCCTATTATACCTGCTGCGGCTTCGGCGGGACTTTTGGGATGCAACAGCCGGAAATTTCCCGGGAGATCGGCGCGGCCTACCTGGCCGCGGTGGCCGCCACCGGCGCCGCGGGCCTGGTCTCCCCGGATTTTAGCTGCCTTTTGCACCTCCAAGGGCTCGACGTGCCGCAGGCCCGGGATTTGAAGTTTTATCACCTGGCGGAAATTCTGGCTTTGCCGGGGTGATGGCCAGCCCCACCGAAGCTATTCCCGCTGACGGCTGTCAACCTGGATCAGTCCACACCGCTTTTCGGAGACCAAAATTTCTATGGATAATCAAACCGAGCCCGATCACCCCTCTTTTTGGGGGCAACTGCTCATGGTGGGAATTCCCGGCCCCCGGATGGACGCGGTGGCCCGGGAACTGGTGCGGGACCTGCGGGTGGGCGGGGTCATTCTCTTTGCCCGCAATATCGAGACTCCCGAGCAGGTCTGGGAACTGACCCGGGACTTACAGCAAGAGGCCCTGGCGGCCACCGGGCGGCCCTTGCTTATCTCGGTGGACCAGGAAGGGGGCCGGGTCCAACGCCTGAAGGCCCCCTTCACCATCATCCCGCCGGCCCGGGAACTGGGGACGACGCGGACCCCGGAAGAGGTAGAGTCTCTGGCCCGGCAGGTGGCCCGGGAACTGGCCCTGGTGGGGATTAACGTCAACCTCGCGCCGGTGGTGGACGTCCCCCGGTCCCCCGCCTGCCCCCAATGGGACCGGGCTTACAGCTCTGATCCGCACCGGTCAGCCGGGTTCGCGCTGGCCGCCATCCGGGGCTATTTATCCGGCGGGGTCATCCCCGTGGCCAAACACTTCCCGGGGCTGGGTGACACCCTGGCGGACTCGCACCAGGTGCTGCCCCGGTCCCTGTCCAGCGATCCCAAGCGGGAGGCCGACTTGCTGCCCTTTCGAGAGGCGGTGGCCGCGGGCGTGCCCATGGTCATGACCGCGCATCTGTTGGTGCCGTCCTGGGATGACCGCCCGGCCACCCTGTCTGAAGTGGCCTTGCAGCACTGGCTGCGCCGGCAACTGGGCTTTGACGGGGTGATCATCACCGACGACCTGGAGATGGGAGGCATCAGCGCCAGCCGCTCGGCGCCCCAGGGAGCCAGGGAAGCCCTGGCCGCGGGGGCCGATCTGCTGCTGATTTGCAATAATTGGCAGGCGGCCTGGGACGCGGCTGCTCTCCTGGCGTCGGAGGCCCAGCTGGTGGCCCGGGGCCGGGAGGCCGCGGCCCGCCTCAATCGCCTGCGGCAAACCCTGCGCATTGAGAGCGCGCCGCTCACTGCGGTCCAGGAGTACTTCGGCCGCCGCCGCTAAACCAGCATGAGCAATTCCCGCCATGCCTCAACTTTGAACCTTGAACTTTCCGGGGGGCCCAAAAAATATAATGGCCGGGAGGGGGAGCCCGGCCATTTGGAGAAAGGAGAAATTGGTACAGGGTTTTTTCGGGGGTAACCTGCTTAAGAGTAATGCAGGAATAATGCCAATCCCTTCCCATGAACTCATAATCAGTGCTGGCGCGGCTTTGCAGAGATCAGAAGAGATATCGAATCAGGATTTGGTTCAAATTATTGTACGGAAAAGGGGCGTCCAGTCGGAGGCCATGGGGGGGGTCCCGGGGGTAAGGTCAGGCCTGGTCTGCAAAAACTCTCTGACCAAAAATTTTAACCAACCCGGGGGGCAGTAAAGAAATCATCGACGCCCGGTTAAAAATCTTGTGCCCGGCCAGCGGCTTATTTTTCGGCAAGCATGGACGCCGCCGCGGCCAGGACCGTCTCGACCGACAGCCCGGCCAGGCATCGCGGGTCCCGACAGTCGATGGTCCGGCCCGCGACGCAGGGCGCCTGGGCACAGGGCGCGGCCAGGACCCGCACCTGTGGTCCTAAAGGCGCCCACACCCGGGGGTCGGAGGGGCCGAACAGGGCCAGAACCCCGGGCCTCCCCACCGCCGCGGCCAGATGCGTCAGGCCGCTGTCGTTGCCCAGATAGAGCCGGCAGCGGGACAGGACCCGGGCCACCCGGTCCAGGGGGCGGTGGGACAGGAGCACCTGTCCCTGAGCCGCGGCCAGCCCCGCCAGGTAAGGCAGCATGGCCTCTTCGGCAGGTCCCGCCAGCCACACTACCTTCAGGCCATACTCCCAGGCCAGGGTCCGGCTGACCTCGTAGTAGTGGGCCAGGGGCCAGTTCTTCAAGAGATGGCCGCTCCCCGGGCCCACCGCCAGCCAGGGACCGGGGCCGGGAAGCTCCGGCAGTTTCTCATCCTGAGAAAGTCCCGTTTCCAGCTTAAAAGGCGCGGGAACATAATGCAGCCCCAGAGCGGCAAGAGCCCGGGCCTGGAGGGCCTCCACCGCCTCCACCCCTGTCTCGGGAAAGGAGGGCAGCCAGTGGACTGCGGAAATGCCTGCCTGATGCAGGCGATCCAGCAGGATGGCTTGCGGCCGGGGTGCGAAGATCAGAGCCAACGGGAAGGGGGCCAGACGCTGGCGGAGTTCCTGGGGCAAGGCCGCCTCGCTAAACAGGAAGGCCCAGCGCGCCGCACTACTATCCCACACCTCCTCCACGGGCAGGCTCGGGGCCAACAGCCGCCAGCGGTCCGGATGCCCCAGGACGGTGAACCGGGCCTGGGGATAATGCCGGCTGAGGGCCGCCAGGGCCGGCCCCGCCAGGAGCAGGTCTCCCAAGGCCCCCTGGTGCCAGATGAGCAGGCGCGCCACCGCCGCCGGCGGCAAGACGGTTGCAGACATAAAGAACATTATGAGGGGAGGGCCGGGTGAAGTCAATTCCCCTACCCTCCCCTCAAATTCCCTTCCCAGCCCCGGTAAGGGGTGGGGGATGGGGGGTTGGTGGCAGTGGCCTATTACGAAAAAGCCCCTTCCCCCCAGAACCTTATTTTCCAGCCTCTCCGCCCGCGGCCAGGCGTTCAGCCGTGCGGGTGTGGAAGACCCTGGGGCTCTCGGCCTCCTCGGCCGCCAGGGCTAGGGTATCCTGATAAAGCTGCCGGTTCAGATCCCGCGCCGCGCCCCCGCCGGCCAGCAATTCCAGGATGGCCTCGGTGATCTCCGGCTCCGTCTCCAGCTCCGCCAGGAACTCCCGGGCCCGGGCCGGTTCCACCCGGTGCAGCAGCACCGCGGCCAGGACCACCTTGGGGTCCCCCCCTTCGGCCTTGAGCAGGTCCTGGGCGTATTGCATGGCTCTTTCGGTCCGCGCCCAGGCCGCCGGGTCCCCCGCCAGATGGGCCTTGACCAGCTCCGCCAGCAGCTCCTTAAAGTTCTGGGCCGCCTTTTTGGCCCGCACCAGGTCGGGCACGCACTTTTCGGCGTACTGGCACCACTCGGCGCAGCCCAACTCGATCTTGGGGTTATAGAACATGTGGCCGCACCAGGCGCAGCGGCGCCGGGCGTCGTCC
>Ga0265297_10008797_pt1 | contig 13320 bp, 9 predicted proteins | sample Munlanlwell13791_FD_192502 | JGI IMG/M metagenome (GOLD analysis project Ga0265297, IMG submission 192502) | Leachate microbial communities from a municipal landfill in Southern Ontario, Canada - Leachate well 137-91 | ecosystem: Engineered > Solid waste > Landfill > Unclassified | place...
TCGCTTCACGCTCTGATTTGCAGACTCTTCAGAAATTTCCTCATGACATATGGCAGAAAATGAGTGACGCAGGATTTTTTAAAATAGGAATATCGCCGAAATACGGCGGCAACGGCGGCGGATTCAGGCAACTTACCGAGGCAGGCGAAGTTTTTGTCCGCAGCGGTTACAATATGGGGCTTGCACTATCATGGTTATACCAGCAAATTATTGCCATGCGTATTATATCCGCTTTCGGTAATGAACAGCAGTGTAAAGAATATTTACCGCTGATGGCTCAGGGAAAATTAATAATGTCCTTTGCCGTTTCCGAACCAAAACATGGAGCGCATCCAAAATTGCTGACATCTTCAGCAGTGCCTGAGGGCATTTACTATAAGATAAATGCTGACAAAATTTACTTAACCAATGCACCGATAGCCGGACTTTTTATTGTAATAGCCGTAACCGGCATAGAGAAAGAACAGAAAAAATTCAGTGCATTTCTGGTTTCGGCTGATAATAGTGATGTTATTGTTAAACCACAGATGAAATTTGACTTCCTTAAACCTGCCCCGCACGGCGGAATTAAATTGCATGATTGTCGTGTTCCTGCTTCTGCCATGCTTGGTGAAAAGGACACCGCTTACACAAATATAGTCATACCGTTTAGTGATGCGGAAAGTGTTGTCTTAATGGGTGCTGTAACGGGAGGAATGGGTGCGGAACTTATGGATTTGATCATGGAAAGCGATAGGCGAAATATTCATAAGGATAAATCTCTGCAAAGCGAAGTAGGGGCGCTGGATTCTCTGTTGGAAACCATGCGTGCCATTGCCCGCGACGCCGCTCAAAAACTGGACGAGCAGGATAATGCCGCGGTGCCTCTCATTGTTACATTCAAAGAATTGGTCGCCGGTTTTCAGGCAAGAATATCGGCGGCGGTTGCCAGGTGGGAAATAAAAACAAAGGAACGTTATAGTGTTCTTCAGACGGACATCAATGTTTTGGGAGCACTTCAGGAAAAAACACTTCAGGCCAAGCAGGCCAAGCTGGGAGATGAATTGCTGCACGGAGCAAGATAAATATTTAAAGTTATAATTAATAGTACTTTCTTCCTAATCTTCAGTTTTGTAGGTAACTTTACAGAATTTTGCCCGCAATAAATAGGCAAACTTTGTTTCTAGAATTTCTTAACAAACAAGACCATGTTTTACATGTTTCATGTCGAAACCATGTGGTTTTTATCATTTAAATCAACTTCTTAGCTAGTCAGAATGATTTCTGCAATTTTAGTAAAAAATAACCTTTACTTTTTCAAATAACGGTGTTATCTTAACGCTGTAATTTTATAAACGAGGATGCTCCTATGCCTAAAAAACCAATGACCAAAGAAGAAATAGAAAATACAAGGGGCAGGATTCTGGATACCGCTCTGAACATTATTATTGAGGAAGGCTTTAATAATCTGAGTTTGCGAAAAATAGCTTCCCGTTTAGGTGTCACAGCTACAACCATCTATAATTATTACACCAACAAAGACGAAATAAACCTGATGATCAGAATCAGAGGATTCGAAAAACTTTATGATCTGCTGACAAAACGCTCAGCTTCGTTTAACGATATTGAAGACCGATTCAACGCCATGATTTGCGCCTACATTGAATTCGGACTGACTAATCCCAGCTATTACGATATCATGTTCAATCTGCACACGCCTAAATACCTGGATTATGTCGGCACCGATATAGAGCCTCTCGCCCATGCCGAAAAACAAAATGCTTTAAAATGCCTGTCTCTGTTCATAGAACCTGTCAGCAACTACATTTCTGCAACAGGAGACCAAAAAGATCATTTTATTCTATATCAGGTCATAAAAGCCTGGTCTGATCTTCACGGTCTTATTACGCTGAACAACAGCCGCTTATTTCACGAAGTGACGGATAATGTGGAAGACTTCATCAAGGAACGAACTTCAGAAATGATTGAAAATATGATGAAACTTAAGGAGAGTCTGAATGGGGGAGAAAAACTCTTCTAATCAGAAGCAACAAGATTTTTGGAGGTAGACCATGCAGGCGTTAAAAAATGAAAATAAAAAAAGTTATGCTAACATCTTAGCCAATCTTTTTTTAAAATTCGTCGCTTTTAATTTTAACAATCGTTCCTCATTAAATAAGTATCTGAAAAGCGATGATGGCTGGTTGAATTTCACTTTCGGCATCAAGACAGAAAACGGTAGCGTGGAACAGGCCGTGAGCATTGAAAACGGCAAGATTCGCGTATTAAAAAAAATGCCGGACAAATTTAATGCTCAGTTGATATTCAAGGATGAAGACGCGCTCAAGGAAGCGGCAACGCAGCCCCCGAACAGACTGATGCTGGCTCTGATGGAAAACAGAATGATTACGCACGGCAATCTCGGCTATCTTCAATTAATCAATTTGTATCTTTCGCTGCTCTTGAAACAAATCCAGATTGCCAAACTCAAGAAAGAAACAAAAACGGAAAATCGAAAATACGACGCAGGAAAAGCATCGAAACACAGTATTGAAACCAGAAAACCGCAACAGCTCCGAGCGGAGCATGTTGATCCGGGCGTCATATTTCTGCAAGACCCCTATCTGGCCCAATATTCGCTGGATGACTTTCCGAGAGTAAAAGATTTTCTGGATATTCATCTGAAAACAAAACCGGCCATTTGTCACGAACGGGCGGAGCTGATCACGCAATGGTATAAAGAACATGGATTTGAAAAAGATAAAAACGGCAAGCCCTGGATTGCCGAAGTGCGCCAGGCACAGGCTTTTAAATATCTAATGGAGAATAGAAAGCCCGTCATTCGTAAAAACGATTTGATTGCCGGAACCAATACCACCAAAGATATTGGTGTCATCATTTATCCGGAGGCGCACGGCACCATGATCTGGGGAGAACTTCTTACGGTTCCTTACAGACCTTTGAATTCGTATAATGTTGATCCCGCTACTATTGACGTTCTGCATAATAAAGTATTCCCCTTCTGGATCCGGCGTAATTTCCGTGAGTGGGTAAGAGATAACAAAGATTATCCTCTCTGCCAGAAACTCGATGAACGTTTTGCCGCCTGCTTCTTATGGAAAACAGTTGCGCTATCGCACACCATTTTAAATTATCCCGAAATACTAAGACTGGGCACCAACGGCATCATTGCAAACATTGGCCGGGAGCTAAGCGCCACACCGGAGAACGAAAAGCAAAAAAGCGATACATTACAGGCCATGAAGATCAGCCTGGAAGGAATCAACGCTTACGCGAAAAATCTGGCACAGGAAGCCTGGCGACTCGCATCCCAGGAATCCCAACCCGAACGCAAAAACGAATTGCTCCATCTGGCTGAAATCTGCAAGCGTGTCCCGGCCAATCCCTGCACAACACTGGATGAAGCCGTCAATGCCATGTGGATTATCTGGATCGGAGTACATATGGAAAACACCAATGCCGGATTTTCCCTGGGACGGCTGGATCAATGGCTGCAACCTTATTTTATTGCCGATATGGAAAAAATTAAGGATGAAAAAGAAAAACAGGACTACATCAAGCATGCCATTGAGCTGATCGGCTGTTTTTATATGCGCTGTACCGACCATCTGCCTTTGATACCGGACATCGGCAATTATTTATTCGGCGGAAGTTCATCCGATCAGGCCATTACCCTGGGCGGCGTAACACCTTCCGGAGAAGATGCCGTCAATGACATGACCTATATTTTCCTGAAGGTGACGGAGATGCTCTCCATCCGTGATCCCAACGTCAACGCCCGCTACAACAAGAGCAAAAACAGCGCCACCTATCTGAAGAGGCTTTGCGAAGTCAATTTAAATACTACGGCCACGCCATCTATTCATAATGACGAGGCGGTGATGGAATCGCTGGCGGAATTCAACTATCCGCCGGAACATTTGCGTGACTGGTCGGCAACCGGCTGTGTGGAGCCGACTCTTTCGGGACGTCATATCGGTCACACCAACTGCATGATGTTCAATATGGTGGCGGCGCTGGAGATGGCGCTCAACAACGGCAAGCATCCGTTGATGCGCTGGGATTTGGGACCGAAAACCGGCGATATCAAGGTTGGAACATTTCAAGATTTCGAATCGTTCTTCAACGCGTTCGCCACACAGCTTCGTTTTCTGGCCGATCAAACCTGTGAATACAACAACCTGTTGGGTGAGGCCCATCAAGCGATCCGTCCGACGCCTTTCATCTCGGCTCTGATCGAGGGACCGTTGAAAAAAGGAAAAGACGTCACCAAGGGCGGTGCTCTCTACAACTCATCAGGAACAGCCTGCATCGGACTTGCCGACATTACCGACTCCTTGATGGTGATCAAAAAGCTGGTCTTTGAAGATAAAAAAATAACGTTTGGCCAACTGCTGGATGCGGTCAATACCAACTTCAAAAATGATCCCGCCCTGCATGCACTGATAAAAAATAAGACCGCGCTTTTCGGCTCGGGCAGTGAAGAAGCTCTGGCGACAGCAAACCGCGTGACCAAACTGGCTCACGACATTTTCATCGAGCACGAAAATTACCGCGGCGGCAAGTACACGGCAGGCTTCTGGTCCATGTCTAACCATGTCGCTTTCGGAACCCTGACCGGGGCGCTCCCTTCAGGACGGCTGGCCGGCAAAGCCTTTACGCCCGGCTTGACTCCTGAACCGCACGCTTCCAGGAGTATTCTGGACAACATTCGTGATGTAGCCCGATTAAAGCCGGAAAGCATGAACAACAATATCGCTTTTAACGTGAAGGTTGTACCCAGCGCGCAGGAGTCGCATCAGAAAACCGTGGATAATATTTATTCGTATGTAAAAACATACAGCGATCTCGGCGGAATGCAGATGCAGCTCAATGTCGTGTCTTCCAAAACGCTTCGTGATGCCATGGAACATCCGGAGAATTATCAGAATCTTCTTGTCCGCATTTCCGGATACAACGCTTACTTTGTAACGTTGAACAGGGAGATGCAGATTGAATTAATCGAAAGGGCGGAGTTCGGAATATGATAACCATCCGCTTTCGTTGGCTAACTTTGTTGGCATAGCCTGCCCCGGCGCAGGCCGGGGTCGGCTTCCTCAACGTATTATTAATACGCCTGCGGAGCCTCCTCCTCGCCGCCGCGTTATCCTTTGAAAGCGATTGGTTATAAATAGTGGAAAGAATATTTATTTATGGCACAAAATGAAATCAAATCACCGTTAATTCTGGAAATTAAAGGCAACAGCCTGGATGACGGGCCGGGCATCCGCTCCGTGATTTTCTATAAGGGATGTCCTCTTTCCTGTGTCTGGTGTCACAATCCCGAAAGCAAGAAAACTTCTGTGGAAATATCCTTTGATCCCAAAACGTGCATAGACTGTGGTACCTGCCGCGAGGTATGTCAAAAGAAAGCCCTTTCCCGTGATAATCGTTTTTACATCGACCGAAGCAAATGCGACCTTTGCTTTCTGTGCGTTGACGCCTGTCCTTCTGGTGCGCTGGACAGAGTCGGGAAAACCATGTCCGTTGAAGAAATCATGAAGAAGATTACTCCGGACAAACCTTTCTTCGATACATCAGGCGGCGGCGTAACCCTTTCCGGAGGCGAACCCACTCTGTTCATGGATTTTACGTCACAGCTTTTGAAATCGCTCAAACAAAAAAACATCCATACCCTTCTGGAAACCTGCGGGTTATTCGACATCCATAAATTTATAGACATGCTCTATCCGTATCTGGACACTATTTATTTCGACATAAAAATTATCGATAGTGGTGCGCACAAAAAATACTGCGGTGTGTCCAATGAAAAGATTCTGGATAATTTCAGAGAACTTTCCAGGAAGACAGCCAAGGATGGGAAAATTCTTCTGCCGCGGACACCTCTCATTCCCGATATTACGGACACCGAAAGCAATATTCAGGGCATTGCATCGTTTCTGAAAAGCATGAACATTACCGAAGCCGCCCTGCTGGCTTATAATCCATTGTGGCATGAAAAAAGTGACAAGGTCGGTGTGGATGATCCATACAAAAACAGTAAAGAGATGACTTCTTTTCGCGAGAATGCCATCATCGAAAAATGCAGGGCCATATTCAGCAGCGCCGGCATAACCGAACCCCAAAATTAATATTTGATCAATAACACGTTGGAGGTGGACTACGTAATGATGAATGAAGAAAACATTGCCCAGCCGGTTCTGGTTACCGGAGCAACGGGATTCATCGGCAGCAGGGTTGTTCATAAACTTTTACAAAAAGGAGTCGCGGTAAAAATACTGGCACTCCCCGGCGAAGTCGTTCCGGTTGAATGGGCGCAAAAAGTTGAGATTGTCCGTGGCAGTATATCAGACGCTCAGGCGGTCGAAAAAGCGGCTGCGGAAGTCAAGACGATCATTCATCTAGTGGCGATTGTTACCGATTGGGGTGACGAGAAAAAATACTGGGAATTCACCGTCGAAGGCAGCCGGAAGATTTTTGAAGAGGCTATTAAAAACAAATCACGCGTTGTACTGGCTTCGAGCATTGTCGTTTACGGAGACAAAATTTACAGCCAGTCCTGTCCTGAAGAAACACCATACGGAAAAACATTCGGTCCTTACAGCCGGACAAAACAGGCACAGGAAAAGCTTGCCTGGGATTATTACAACAACAAGGGCATGAGACTCACCGTGATTCGTCCGGCCAATGTCTATGGGCCGCGTTCAGGCCCTTGGCTTCATGATGTCGTTAATGTTCTCCGCAGCGGCTCTCCCGGTCTTATCTCCGGTGGGAATATGAACGCAGGACTTGCCTATGTGGACAACGTTGCCGATATGCTCATTCTTGCCGGATCAACCGAAAAATCAATCGGCAGAGCTTATAACGCCTCCGATGGAACGGACGTCACGTGGAAGCAGTACTTTACGGATATCGCTGATGTGATAGGAGCAAACAAACCAAAGTCAATTCCCCGGCCATTAGCTGCCTTCGGCGCCTATCTAATGGAAGGTATTTGGAATATTCTCGGTATTCAAAAACGTCCGCTCATCACCCGTGAAGCGCTGAATCTTATCGGTTCGGATAACCGGATACCGATTAACAGAATAAAGACTGAACTGGGATATGCGCCGCAAGTATCTTATGCGGAAGGATTGCAACAAACCAAAGAATACATTAACCTTAACAAGTAATTAAGGAGGTAAAAACACATGGCCTATTTTTCGAATAAACTCGCTTTTATCACCGGAGGTTCCAGCGGGATCGGTTTGGCAACGGCAAATTTACTGGCAGCGCAGGGATGCAATCTGGTTTTGTTTGCCAGAGGGCAAAAAATGCTCGATGAGTCCTGCAAGACAGTCAAGACTCACATGGAAGATTCTTCACAGAGTATCAACACCGTATCCATGGATGTCGCAAACAACGATGAAGTTCAGCAGAAAATTAAAATCGCCATCGAAAAATTCGGAATACCGGATATATTGATCAACAGTGCCGGGATAGGTTCCGGAGACTATTTTGAAAATATTTCCTATGAACAATTCGACAAACTGTTGAAAATAAATGTCTACGGAACAAGAAACACCATCAGTGCCATTCTGCCCTTTATGAAACAAAAAGGCGGCGGACATATTGTCAATCTTTCTTCCGTGGCGGGACATATCGGCATGTACGGTTATTCTCTATATTGCACAAGCAAATACGCCATCGTGGGATTTTCGGAATGCCTGCGCAGTGAGCTGAAACGTTTTAATATTACCGTTACTCTCGTCTGTCCTCCGGAAGTAAAAACACCTTTTATTGATGAAGAAGCAAAAACTCTCCCTCCCGAAGCACGGGTAGTGAAAAATCTTGCCGGTTTATTGACGCCGGAACAGGCGGCAAAGGCGATTGTCCGCGGCATCAAAAAAAAGAAATTTCTTATTATACCCGGTTTTATGGCTAGCTCTTTACTTTTCTGGCATCGAATCAGCAATGGACTGTTGACCCGCATGCCCGCAGACATTATAATAAAAATTGCCTCTCGCTGATTGTATAAAAGTAGGTAAAGGAGAGATTGAAAATTAATGCCACTGAAGAATACAAAGTCACTTTCGAAAAAAAGTCTTGTTTCTTCTGAATGTTTCTATAGTTAACAATAAATGTGTTAACGAAAAACCTGTCATTTTATTTCATCGATCCACTTTATGGCAGATTTATTGAGGATAAGGCTGTCTTTTTTTTCTGTTATTTTGGTAGACAACTTGAAGGATTGTATCTGTTCCGGATAATTAATTTCCACATCATTTAGCAATACAAAATTTTCATTAGTGGTTTTAATTATATCAAAGAGTTTTTGTCCCGGTAAAACATTAATAGAACAATTTATAGAAGTACCGTCAGTGCAAATAACAGTTACTTGTTTTTTTTGTATTTCTATCATGATAATTACCTCCTCATTGCCTTATGCGAATTTATTAATCAAACGTTTTTAATAATATCTTGTTAAAATCCGGAAGAAAATAAAAATCTGCAAATTATTGTTTCAATATAGAAGCAAATTAAGCCTATTTCAAGAAAATTATTACTTAAAAGCTTTTTTATCTAAAAAAAACAAGTTAATTGCAGGACTGAATTATGAAATGGCTGAATATTTTTCACCGCGGATGACTTTTTTATTTTCAATCAGTGCTGGACAGCGTAACCCGGCGTAGTACTAATTCCAAGTATATGCCGGGTTCACTGCCTAACTAACACGTCCAGAAGGGGGGATGGACAGCATTATATGTATTTAAAAATATCTATACAGATGAGATGGCTCTTTAGTTTCCCCGCTTTGTTGCAAAAACGGCAGCACCAAGAGCGCCGATTATTTGCGGGTCAACGGGTAGTGGAGTTACTTCCATATTGATCACTTTGGCGAGTGCTTTCATCAAACCATGATTTTTGGCACAGCCACCGGTAACCGTTACCTTGGGACGCACACCAATACGTTTAAGCAAAGTGAAGCAGCGTTTGGAAACGGCCATCTCAATTCCGGCCGCAATGTCTTCTGGCGGATTGCGGCGTGCCAGAAGGCTTATTACTTCACTTTCGGCAAATACACTGCACTGGGCTGTAACCGGGATAACCTTTTTAGCTTTTAAAGAGAGTGATGAGAACTGATCTAAATCCATTCGGAAGATACGGCTCATAGCTTCGAAAAAGCGGCCGGTTCCGGCTGCGCATTTGTCATTCATGGCGAATTCCAGCACTGATCCATCATTATCGATAGAGATAGTTTTAACATCCTGTCCGCCGATATCAACAAGAGTTTTAATTGCCGGAGCACAGGAAAACGTTCCCATAGCATGGCAGCTGATTTCTGAGACATTTTCGTTGGCAAAAGCCACTTCGTTACGACCGTAACCTGTGCCAACCAGGTAGGTCAGATTTTTGTAGCTGCCAAGATCTGGGACCTGGGCACATGCCTTTTCCAGCGCCTGTATGGAAGTTACTTCCGGATCTATTTCGCTGGGCACTATAATGTTCGCAACCATGGTGCCGTTTTCGTCCAGTATTACCGCTTTGCCGGTGGTAGAGCCTATGTCGCATCCACCAAAATATTTTTTCGTCATGTTTATTTTTCTCCCTGTTAATAAAATTATCTTGCAGTATTTATAGATCCAGCATCCAACCTTTGCCCTGCATTCGGGCAATGCCTCGCGCTGAGGATAGAAACGCCGATCTGAAAATGTTACTCATAAGTGCCTGCTTAATCGGATTCAACTTCAGAAATGCCCCGACAAAAGTTCTCATATAGTTTTGGGTAATACTCTGGGGATTGTCGAACAACTGATTCTGCAGAGTGCCGCGTTCGAGCGCTGCCAGCATGATTACCTCAAAGAGAGATTCAGGATGCAGAACATTATTCTTTCTTGGTATCATTTCCATTGCCTTGAAGGAACATTTGGCAATACATACCCCGCAGCCCACGCAAATATCTCTATTCAGCTTACATGTTTTCTTTTTTTTATTTTGGGGATCATTTGCCGGTACCAGACTTAAAGCATTTACCGGGCATACTTTGACGCATTTGCCGCAGCCGGTGCATTTGTCCGCGTCAATTTCGGAAATGAAATTGGAAGTAACAACACAATTCTGATATCCGTATTTGGTCAATCCGCCTAAAAAGTTACAGCAACACTTGCAGCAGTGGCAGATGGCCACAGGATTCTTTTTAGTGTTTACGGCGCAAAATACAAGACCATGTTCCCTCGAACGGGCAAAGTTTTCCAGCATTTCTGATTTCGTGACTTTTCGTGCCAGATTATTCCTGATGCCATACTCCGCGCCCATTCCCAAAAGGCTGCAACAATCTGTCGGTGCATCGCATACGCTGGTTCCGGAATGCAGTTTTTCATTTCTGCAGGAACACAGTCCGATAGCGAATTTATCAGTGTTTTCAATCAGTGACGATGCTTTTTCGTAATCGAAAAATTCCGTGTGATTGTTATCCGTGATCGATTCTTCAACGGGGATGACACGAAGCGCTGAAACCCGTTCATTGTTTGAAAAATTTGCTGCATGTACGGAGCCGAAGTATTCGTGAAAGAGCTCAGCCATTTTCTTTTTGTTGATGTTGTTGTCGGTTCTCATCATGGTAAATTCGAAAATCCCTATGGCTATAGGCCAGGGCAAATAGTAGTACTGGCTATGCTCTTCATTCCACATATCCATGACCAGTCCTTTTTTGCATAAGCTTTCCAGGATATTTTGCAGTCGTGTTTTCTCGATTTTGGTGATTTGTGAAATTCTTTCCAATGTCGCGAGAGTGTAGGGCATTTTTACCACCACATCAGCTTCTTCAGTGGTATAAAGCTCCTTCAGTATGCTGTGCCATGTTTCATTCCAAGGTGCTTTAACATGAAGATTATCTATTTTTTCCCCCAGATCACGATATATGTAGCTTTTATCGGTAATATGCATGCAAACCTCCTGTATGGAAGCAAAAAAGTAACAATTTCGTTTTATTGATAGATGGGCTTGGCCTTCATGACATTTTCCATGAAGAAATCCACCTGCCGCATCATATTTTCGTGGGAAACAATCCGCTCATCGGAAAGATCGTAATCGAGAACGAGCAGCGGAATGCCTTTTTCGCGGCACTTTTCACGCAGTATGCCGTTCATTGCCTGGCCGCCTTTACAGCCGACATGGTTGGAAACCCAGACCATGTCCAAATCGAACTGCTTGACCATGCGGAATATATCATCCAGATAGTTTTCTGCAGGTCCGCGGGTGTGGCGCACCATCGGACCCTGCATAATGGTCTTGCCCCAGCTTTTTATCATGGTCTCAGGTGAAGTCGTGTCGATTGGTACATGATGATTGTAAGTCATGCTGTCGTTAATAAGAAAGATGCCGTATTTTTTTTCAGCCCAGTTGAAAATATCGCTGAAATGCAGAAAAGGCGGATTCCAGAGTACGGCTCTGTACAATTCATTCTTTTTGGCTGGAATGTTCTTTTCCAGATTTTTTCTCGCCATCTTCACGAGCTTTTCGTAGTGCTCAACTGAAGTCGGATTACCGGCAGAAACATTGAAGTGCCACAGGTGACTCAGCCATATTGCTATACCTGCCACTGGAGAAGGTCTTTTCCGGCTCATTTCCCACAACTCCATTTCCAGTTCCAGCATGCGGTTACGTCCTTCAAAAAACTTGCGCATAAGATTCCAGTCCATACGATTTGGAGTGTGCTTTTCCAGAAAGCTGATCATACCCATCACGTCTTTGGCAAAAAGATTTTCTGCCCGCTCATTATAGAAATTATAAGGTGTATCCAGCCGGTAAGTAGGAATGTTGTTATAAAAGCGCTGAATAAAGGCATAGGAGGCTGCACCGGCATCACAGGGCAAGTTAGAACTTACCATGGCTACGCCTTTGGGTGTATGACCCTTGAGAACCATACCAACGGTTGCCTTGGGCAGACTGCATGCATCGGGATTCATGCCCGAGTTCTCGGCCTCATCGATATATTTTAAAGTGCCATCCGATACCAGAATGGGAAAAATAATGCCCCAAAGTTCCAGCATGTAGCAGTTCAAACCCATACCACGGGCGATATCGTAAGGGACAAGGTCCTCAAAAATAACTAGATTCTCAGCATCCCACAGCATATTCCGCAGTTCATTAATAACACCCACTGCTACAGAGTGAACCGTCATGCAAATTGCATCATGATAAATACCCGTATTATCTCGCGCCGCACGATTGGCCAATCCATTGACACGAATTAGTATAAGTATCCACGGATGTTTAATCAGCGCGCGAATAAATGTGATAGGACCAAGCTTGAAAATGGAATGCACGATCCATTGTATAATTGCTGCCCAGTTCATGATCCAGTATTTCGTAAAAACCAAAGCCTCCCGGGGAGGCGGCGCGCTGAAATAATATCCGACGAGAGACCTTTTCAAAAAACCTTTCGTCAATTCCGGCAGACGCATGATAGTAGTTTTAGTATTGTCAAAAACAGTATTGAGCTTCACGTAAGCCTCCTTATGAATCCATTATTTACCCATACTTTCAATAAACGCCTGTACACGTGTGCGAAGTTGACCTTCACCGCCAAGGCGATATTCCCGCTCCAGTTTGAGCACCGGTATGCCCTTATCACGCAAAGCCGAGACAAGCGGCATTGCATCCACTCCCCATAAATCGCAGAATTTAATAATTTCGAGCACTACACCGTCTACGTGGTATTCTTTAACCGTGTCAATAATGGTATTCAACCGGCGGTCGAAATCTTCCATCATGCGCGGGCAAAGTGTCTTGGCAAAGGTATATTCAGCCAGTATCTTGTAAGGATTGCCGTTATTAATTTCTATTGGCTTGAATCCGGGAATGGTTCCGGTGCAGAAACGGTCGGCCACAACCACACACCCCTGCGATTCGATTACTTTGATGAATTCCGGGTCATGTAAATGACCGCCAACCACCATCAAGCGAGCCCGTGAGTTCTTGATGCCCTCGCGTTGTTCAAGTTCTTTTTTAAAATCTAGAATGTAAGGGAGAATCAGATCCTTGGGCGAGGCCAGAGAGGCCATGACCATCTGGTGAAATTCTGTGCCGGTAATCGGAGGATTAGGTTTCTTGCGAAGTTCACCGATGGATCGGATCGCATCGGCAAATTCGTTCCATTGCTCCATGGCTTTTCTGAGCGACGCATCGCTCATATCAACGCCGAAATGGCCGGCAAGCTTTTCCGCAAGATTCTGCAGTTCTTCGGCCATCCAGACGAGTGTATCCTTGTTTACCTTACGTGGCACATCCAGAATGTGGCTAAAATCATGCTTCTGGAGATACTCCAGATTATCATAG
>Ga0265297_10008798_pt1 | contig 13315 bp, 12 predicted proteins | sample Munlanlwell13791_FD_192502 | JGI IMG/M metagenome (GOLD analysis project Ga0265297, IMG submission 192502) | Leachate microbial communities from a municipal landfill in Southern Ontario, Canada - Leachate well 137-91 | ecosystem: Engineered > Solid waste > Landfill > Unclassified | place...
TGCGAAAATCCGGCGTGGTGTCCGCCACGAAGTGAGTGTCGGCGGTCTCAACCATGATACTGGGTCGAAACCGCTTGTTGCGCGGGTCGGTCGAGGAGCAGACCGCGCAATCGCAAGCAATCATCGGCACGCCTTGCGACGTGCCGGAGCCGAGAAACCGAATTCGCATGGTGTGAGTCAAACTGTAACGCGACGCTAGAGTTACGGAGCCTGACTGTCAAGAATGCAGCCGGCAGCGAAAAAGACACATCCAACAGCGATGGCGGATTTCGAGTCCGGGTGCGGCTGTAGTGCGAAATCACGCTACCGTAGGATTTGAATTTGGCAGTCTGTCCCTGCTAAGGTCTGCGCGCGCGATGAGCCAGAACAATCACAGCAGCCATCCGGAGGAGAAAAACGGTGGAAGGCCGGCAACGGAACCCGCCAAACCGGACGGGGTATCGACAGACCTGTGTTTGTGGATGTGGCTGGGCCGGCCTCACGCCTGGAGCACGGCGCAAGTCATGGCGCTGGCGATGCTGGCATGTCTTGCGGCGGCCTTGCTCACGGTCCTGATGATCCCTGCCGACGTTGGCGTGCCCGTGGCTTGGGGACTGGCTGCGCTGGCTTATCTGTTGCTCGGTCTTGTTCTCAGTCGCGAAGTTGTCCGGTCTTTCCGCCGTGAATAATGCTGATTCCATCCTTCCCCTGCGGGAGTCCAGAAGGTGGCGATGGGCTGGTGCGCTGGCGTTCGCGGTCACCTTGACACTGTTCGCATGGATGTTCTTCGCGGACATCTTCGCCTACAAAGACATCGGGTGCGAATCTTTGGACAAGCCGCTGGCGGTTGCGCACGTGTTCAAAGTCAGGGAGAAGAACGTTTCTCTGCATGAGTATATGCAGAACGACCCGGTGTGGGCCGACATGAAACATGAAGACCCCCAATGGTCCTATGCCTACGTTGGTAAACGGTTCCAGTATGAATTCTTCGCGTGCCAGGCGCCGCTACTGGGTTTTTGTTACGCTCCGTTCGTCAAACTCTTTGGCGTTTCAACAGAGGCAGTGACTCTGTATTCAACTTTCTTCGCCACGGCGGCGATACTGTTGATGGCTTGGCTGGCTTGGAAGGCTTTTGACGGCTGGCACGCTATCGCGGCCATTCTCTGCATGACGGGCAGCCTGATTTTGCTGATTCACGCCAAAGCACCTCAGGCGTCTTGGATGCCATCCATGTTTCTGCTTTGCGGCATGGCGTGCAGTTTGCGGGTTTACTCCACGACAGGCCGGCGCTGGGCGCTGGGCGTGGCGGCGGCGTGTTTGGGGCTGCTCTATCTCACCGGTTGGCTGTCACACGTGGTGGGGTTCTTGCTGCTGGCACTGGTTATGCTGGTCATGCGGCAACGACCCTTGAAGACATTCTTCATGGACGGCGTTCTTGCGGCGACTGTTACCATTGCCACGATTCTTGTGGTCTCCGGCGGTTATGCAGCGTGGGCGCACTGCAGTTTTCGAGAGATTCACGCAACGATGTTCGATGACATGTTCAACCGATTCTCCCTTGGCGGCGTGCCTGTGCTCGAGAAGCTCACGTTCCCAGAAAAGCTCGCCTATGCCTTTCGGTGTTTTTTCGTGGACTCGGCGACGCCCGATCACGTGGACAAGTGTTTGGAAGGCAGCCCGGCCATTCCTCCATTGTTCAGTGTCTTCATCGTGATCGGTGCGCTCTATGCCATCAAGAACCGAAGTGCCTCGGACAAGATCGTGATGCTCTGGTTGGTGGCCGTGTTCGGGTTGTTGGGAGCCGCCATGACCTATGCTCACCGCTACGCGCTCCTGGGTTTGCCGGCGCTGGCCATTCTGGCCTCACGGGGCATTGTGGGACTTGGTAATGACCTTCTGCGGTTGAACGCGCGTGCGGCGTATGGCTATGCGCTGGCCATCGGCGCGGCCTTCTGCATCACCATCTGCACAACCCATCACAGCTACTTCGAGAATTACCTCCATCACAAGCAGGCTGAGTTCGAGGTTGACCGCGAACGAGGCAGGGGCGTGCTCTCTCAGTGGATCAAGGACCACTGTAGTCCGGACGACACCCTGGTAGTTTATGGAGATCCGATCATGTTTGGCCGGACTTTTGGTATGTTCTACTTCTTCGACCGGCCGTTCCGATTCATGTATTGGAGCAACTATTTCGACACCCGCTCCACAGTCGAGCAGGTAAAGGCATGGGAGCAGACGCAGCTCTCGCGGTTCCGAAGACTCGTATTCGTTTTTTCTCCCGTGCTCATGGGCGACCCACAAACCCAGACTTTCAAGAACGATTACCGTCCGTTCATCGCGGCGCACGGAAATATCAAACCGGCCTTCGTCTATGCGTATGACGGACGAGTGCTGTTCTTTGCCTTCGAGATCAACCGCGATTCCCCTCGATGACGGCCAAAGTGGTGGCGGCCACGGTGTCCCAGGCTGCAATGCGTCGGCCATCGTCGGCGATTTACACGTAGCAGATGGAAAACCTCTTTATGTCAGGGAGGCGGGCCGATAAACTTCCCCTCAGGAAGACTGATGGCACAAACTGACTTGGAGCCAAAGACTGCAACCGCTTTTGTCTGGAAAGATGAAGTGTTGGTAATTGGATTCCTGGCGATGCTGGCGGCCGTCATGTTGTTTTGGGGCATCGGTGATGTTCCTGGCGGACTGCACTGGGAACATTATGACTTTTCATTTATCGCCGGCTTGATTGGCAGCGGCTTGGTTTCTGCGAACGAACTGTGGAGGGAACTCGAGGGGCACTCGGGCATGGTTTTTCACTGTGTGCTGGCTTCGCTTGCGCGCCGTCTTCTTGGTATCGGCTTGCACACGCAGGGCATCGCTGTTCTGATCGGACTTCTGGCCTTCGGCACGGTCTTACTGACCTATGGGCTGGCCAGAGTGTGTCTGAGCCGGGGGTTGTCTTTCGTTGCATGCATATTGCTGCTAAGTTCCCCGGGGTTCTTGACGCATGCGCGTTCGGGGAACTTGGCACCCCTTTTGAACACTCTGACAGCGGTTGCTTTCCTTGCCTGTTTTTTGGCGGCGCATCGGACTCAATCAAGGTGGCTCCTGGCGGGTTCCGCTTACATGCTTTCTTGGTGTTATTTCGGCGGGTATGTCAGCTTCCCGGTTGTGGCGATTGTGTTGCTTGGCATGTTGTGCGTCGGGCTGTTTTGGTTTAGAGGCTCGCTTCTTGGAGGTCGTCTGTATGCCTTTTGGATATTGGTGTTCGCGGCGTCCGTTTTGGCAAATGGTGTCCTGCTATCCGTGTTCTACTGCCATCAGGATCCGCTGTTTGCCATTCGTGGAGTGGAAAAATTTCAGGTGGGCATTCTGAAGATGCTGGGCCTGGCTGGAGGGGAATCCGTGGCGTACAGGTTGTCAGGCGCCGAAACGGTTGCCAATAACTGCATGACCTTCCTGAGGGAGTGTTTTTGGGCAGCCAGTCCGGGCTACAAGTCATTTGTGCCTGATGTGCCGGCAGCGGTGCTTCCTGTGGATATGCTCGGTGCGACCTTGCCGGGGACGCCGGCGCTTTACTGGCCAGTGGCGGTGCTGATGCTGGCAGGGCTTATCCGGACCATGCGGGCGCGGCGGCTGGATCTGTTGGCAGTTGCGTTGGTCTGGCTGACGGTATTCGGATTGGTGGCACTGTGCCTGTCCTACCATGGTCGGCGAGTGGTGTTGGCGATGCCTTTCATCTGCGTTACGGCGGCTTGGGGTTTCGGTGGGCTGCAAAAACTAAGCGGTCGCATGGGCAAATATGCTTCCGGAGTTGCCAGCGTCTTGCTGTGCGGCGCGCTGTTGGCAAAAGCCTTCTGGGACGTGGACGTGCGGTTTGCCTCATACTTGAAGACGCTCCAGTTTGACGTTTACAGGGAAGTTGGAGCCTGGCTACGCCAGCATTTTGAGCCAGAACGGGACATTCTTGTGCTGACGGACAAATCAATAATGTTTCCGACAGCGCTCTTTACGGAAACAGGCTTTCGCCCTTGTCGGGTGGCCATCATGAGCGAGTATTATTTCCCGGTGCTGCTAGCCAGCGACCAAGGGAATCTCACACCGCCGGCTGACGAGTTCTACACTTGCACGATGAGACACATTCGCCGCATCTACCGATACTGTAACCTGGCGATGCCCACAAAGCCTTTTGATTTACCCAATGCGCAGAAGAACGCCGCTTGGTCGGCTTTCAGTGGACTTTTTCACCGAGCAATGCGACCGGGTGACCGCGTGTACTTGCTCGCCACTCTGGCAGGAAATCAATGCATCGAAGCGGGGAGCTTTCAATGCGGATGCACCAAGCTGACCACTCACAGGGAATTGGTGTCGGTTTGGCAGAGGGGACCGAACCCGTGTTTCATTGCTACAGGCATGCGGGGGAGGGCGGGTATTCAGATCACCGCGCCCTTCACTTTGGGGGCAGCGCCAGTTTGAGCAACATGGCATGAGGACGGCCACTGGGTTGCTGTCCGAAGCTGGCGACCTGATACATGCCAACATTTCTACGCTCCAGTTCGGCTAGCAGAAACTGATATAGATATTGGGAGCCGGCTTCGAGGCTATTTTCCTCAGCCAGTGATGCCAGAAGATAAAGTTGATGTCCCTTTTGGGACTCGGAGCGCAGAAGCGCAAGGAACTGTTCCCATGCCGGTTGCCGCGCAGGTGGAGCCAAATCGAACGGCCCTGAAGGGAACTTCATGTTGCAGTATCTGAGGAAATAGGGAAGATAGCGCAGATGACACTCATAGGTTTCCTTTGTCAACGGCGTTAGGTTGCCGTCATCGGATGCGAGTAGCACGGGGAAGTAGAACTCGCTCATCACGGTAAACCGGTATGGGCGGAAGCCGGTTTCGCAATACAATGCCGAGGGGAACATCACCGACTTATCTAAAAGCACCAACACGTCTTTCGTTGCGTCCAGATTTTTGGAGATAAATCGTCCAACCTCGGCGTTGCAGCTGTATTGCAGTGTCCGCAAATGCTGGCTGAATCGCGTTCCGATATCGTGTGCTGCATATGCCAGGACGGCTATCGGAAGCAGCACGGTCAGGCTCTGTTTCGCGCGGGGCCAGTTTTTGGGAAGTTGCAGGATCAACCACGACAGGCCGAATGACGCTGTTGTAGCTATGAATGGCGTTGCGATCACAAGTCTTCGTGTTTGAAACGAAAGAACCAGGCTGATGATGAGCAACAACACAAGCCAAACCAGTCCGATCGCCATCAAGTCGAACCTTCTGACAACGAACATGCGAATCAGTCCAGCAACCAACAGAATCGTCGTGGGAAGGTAAAGTGCGGGCGTGCCCGGGAGGTTTGCGCCGAGGTGGTCAAGTGGCCAAGTCGCTGCAGGAATGGATGGCACAAACGTCTTATATGCCGGACTGGCTGCAACAAAAGTCTCGACGACCATATTCACAACGTTGTTCAGGCTGTCTGTCTGACCTGCCACGCTGCTTTTTCCAAAAAGCTGTCTTATCGGCCCAAGTACTCCGGTGCTCTGTGACTCGATGCCTCGTATGACGAACAGCGGATCTTGCCCGCAGTAGCAGACCGATAGCAGTGCATCGTTGATAAAAACCGAGACGGCAAGGGCAGCGATGGCTGCAAGATACCAGCGGACGCCCAGAAGAATCTGGCGCTCGAGAACTATTGCCGCCAGAAGAGCGAAGACGAACGCTATCATCAGAACCGGAAAACTTACATACGCCAACAGGTATGACCACGACAGCAGATATGCGGTTCCCAGGAGGCAGAGCGGACTCCTTATCTTGTGCGCCAGCACGAACAGCAAGACACAAGGAACCGCTGCCGCCTCGTTTATGGTTGCCACGTAGTTGCCACAAAGCGCGTGGGTTATGAATACGGGGCAACCCAACAGCAACACCGCCGCCGCAATGCCGGCTGCTCGCCCAAAACAGGACCGTGCTAGAATATAAGTAAAAGTGACCGTCCACACAGCAAGCAGACAATTCAGGAACACGATGCCTGAGGCTCCCCAACCCAGGTTCAGAGCGGATACGACCGCGCATCCGGCCGCCATTGAAGCAGGATACTGGTTCATCGCCTTCCACACGTCCTGCGCCGGTGCGCGGCCAGAATCAACAAATCCTGCGAAGAAAGCGTGGTCGTAGTTCTCCCAATGTAGTCCACCCGTAAGTCCGTCTTGAAGAAGGAACAAAAACACAAACGCGCCAACAGCGACAATTAATGCGAGCAGCGTTTCGGATAGAACGCGGCGACACAAAGCGTGTTGTTCTGTGTTAATACCAGTTTCCCTTTGCACGGTGCAGGCTCATGCTCACAGATTCAACTTCGATTTAATTGCGTCCCACATTGGCGGAATCAAAGGCATGATTCCATGTCTCCGTATCATGGGCAGCCACCGCCACCAGCAAGAGTAGATCCGGCGCAGACCTTCCTTTTGTAACTTGATCAAATCCGATGGCGACAGACCGTTGACTTCCATAACAGCCGCGCCATACCGCTGGAGCTTGCTGAAGTCTTTCTCGATGAGCTTCAGCCCGTGTTCACCACGCTCTGCCATCGTGCGCAACTCGGTGCCCGGATATGGCATTGCAATTCCGTAGGTGGCGTGATCGACATCTTTGGCACGGCAGAGAAAGTCCACTGTATGCTTGATGGTTTCGCGCGTGTCGCCCGGTAATCCGAGCATGACGGAGTTGATTGTTTCGACGCCAAGCTTGTTGTTGATTCGGTTGGCTGCAATGTAGGCATCCAGGGGAATGTCTTTCTTGATCAGTTTCAGAATTTCCGGCACCGCCGTTTCAAGTCCAAAACTTATGCGTATGAGTCCGCATGTCTTGAGCCGCGTCGCCAGTTCTTCGTCCCACAGATTGGCACGTGTGGAACCCTCGAATGTGAACTGTAGCCCGTTTTTCTCGATCTCGTAGCAAAGGTTGAGGATGAACACGCGGTCAAGCGTCAGCGTGTCGTCCATAAAATGGATGTGATGGATTCCCAAGACATTGACGATATGCTTAAGCTCTTGGATCATGCGCGGGAGGCTGTGCCGGCGAACTTGTTTGCCGTGGAGTTCACTTGCGCAATAGACACAACGGAAGGGACAGCCGCGACTCATCTGCATGGATGTGAAGCATTTATTGCCTTGAAGCGTTCCGACGAAATACAGATCGTTGCGGAAGAGGTGTCTGGCCGGCGTTGTTGTGTCATCAAGATTTTCGATGGGGGGTAACGGCGGGGTGAATGTAATGCAACCATCGTGCTTCATCATCACGCCAGGAAGGTTGATGAGCCTTTCTCCTTTTGAGAAGCGTTGCAGGAACTCGACCAGAACACGTTCGCATTCGCCGATCATCAGATAATCGAAGCATGGAAGCATCGCGTCGCTACGAACGATGGACACGTGTTGACCGCCTACGATGATTGGGGTGCCGAATTCCGCTTTCAACTGTTCCGCCAGCGCTGCAACACGATGGAAAAACGGCGTGGTTGCTGTCATGCCAATCAAGTCCGGTGCGAAATCGCGAACGCGTCGCATAATTTCTGCGACGCTGCATTTCTCAACTTCGGCATCAATCAGCAGGACTTCCCATCCGGCCTGTTCGGCCATTGCTCCCACGATGCCGAGATTCAGTGGCGGGAATGCCGCAATCTTCTTTGCAATGCGAGAAAGCGCGCCAAATTCTTCACACCACGCCGGAAAAATCAGGGCAAGTCTCATATCTGTTTATCGTTCTTGGAATCGCTTAACTCAACATAGCGGCACCTGAATGTCGTATTCGGGTCGTGGCTACTATTGTTCATTACACTGGTCACCTAACAGAAATTGGATTGGCATTCAAGTTTTCAGCACTTCGGTGAATTGAAGCTGTAGCTGACATTTCCCATATGACCTACGGCCCACGACCAGCGCGGGCCATTCAGTTTTGTTGACTAGCATTTTTGTCCTTTCGGACGGTGCCCTCAAGCCTTTTCTCGGCTCCAACACCGGCTTCCTGATTCCGGGAGCCGTGGCTTCGGCTCTCCATTGCCTGCGACAACGATTTTTAGCCAAACGCAAACAAGGCGCTGCCTTCTGCACTTCTTCCTGTGATTTGCACGTGGCGGCCTCATCAACCCGCCAACGGTGTGGGTAACCGCAGTCGCCCAATCCGCTCCAGGATCGCTCGGAACAATTCCCGTGGGATTGCCACTTCTGCCATCTGGAAGATCACCTGCCGGGCATGGCGCACCACCTTCGCTCCGATCTTGATCAGCTTCTCCCGCAACGTCGTCAGCGTCCAATGCCGCACCGCTCGGGGTAGCACTGCCTGCCGCAGAAAGTTGCCCAGATTGTACGCCAACACGAATAGCTGCAACCGCACTTGGTTGTCTGCAAAGTCGTGACAGGACAACCGTGTCCACTTCACTGCGTTCTTGCCTTCCTTGATCCACTGCTCAGCTGTGCCACGCTGGTTGTAGAACCGCACTACTCGTTTGGCTGGCCGGGTCAGATTGGTTGCGATGAACCCGACGCGGGGGAAAAGTTCGCCTTTGTGCCATTCCACCTTGGCCACCACGCGGCGGGCACGTTCCCAACTCTGCGCCTGATACTGGAAGTCCGCATACCAGACCACAGGTGTGTTCGACGGTCGTCCCACAGGACGAGTCAATAGTGGTTCGATCTCCCGCTGCAACACATCGTTCGCTGGCAGACGGATGGCGTATCTATCACCTTCGGTTTCCAAGAACTCATACACCTCCGGGTTGGCAAAGGCCGCATCCACCCGGAAGTAGCGCGGCAACTTCTGGCTGCGATAGCGGGCCACCACCGGCACCAGCATTGCCAGCCAATCTTTGGCGCTATGGACATTGCCTTCACGCAACAGAGTACGCTCCACATCACCGAACTGATTGAAGCAGAACAACGGGTGATAGCAGGTACAGTCGAAATGCCCGTTGTAGGCCGTGCCTTCTTGTTGGCCGTAGGTTTTACTGACCGAGCTGTCCATGTCCAGAATGAGTTCCCGCATGGGTTGGCGTTCCCGCAACTCCTCAATCCATATCCCCGACAACCGCGTCAACTCTGCCAGGTTCCTCGGCTGCGTCAACACTTCGGTCTCGAATCGCCCCATTTGGCTGGTGGAGGCCGCCGTGCGCTCGTGGCTCGCCCGTCAACGACCTGTCGCATGGTGGGATCAACCGCGAGCCGTTCGGCATCATTGGTGTCTTCGTATCCAGCCAGACGGCTAAAGATTGACTGCCGCAGCAACGCTATCAGCGAGTGTTGTGTGTTCTTCCCTGTGCGCCAATCATCCAACAGAGCACCACTTCTGACGGTTAGTTCCAGTGCCTCATCCAGTTCCTGGTACACCAGTAGGCCCGCATCGGAGGTGATGTTTGCGCCATGAAATTCCAACTTCAAACGCCCTTCAAAATAAACTCGCAGAGCCCGTTTCTTACCGTCACCCATTGGATTCTCCGTGTTTCGTTACTGCAACAGCGACGAAAGCCTTAGTTTATGGGGTTAAACTATAACTCGCTGCCTGCGGCTTGTGAAGCTCATCCGGGAAATGTGGGTTCAACTACAACATTTCTTGCTCAGGGAACTGGTTCAGCGGGGCGTGCGACTGGAGCCAGTGGTCTCGTTCAGGACGGATGCGGCCGGCAACCCTCACGGAAATCTCTGCAAAAGTTATTTGAACATTGGGAACGGTGAAACGATCTGAATAGTCATGCAATCCCAACGCGAGAACCAACCCACCTTTTTTGATCTGGCTGTTCAGCAACGCGGCAGTGCCAACCGGGTCCTGGAGACCATCGCGCGCGAAGTGGATTTCTTGCCCGCCGAGGAACGCGTCGCCGCCACCTACAGCAAGGGCGGACGCCCTGCCTGTCGTGTCGCCGTGCTGCTGCGTGTCATGATTCTGCAGCATCTCTATGGTTTGAGCGATCCCCAAGCCGAAGAACAAATCAAAGACCGGCTCAGCTTCCAGAAGTTTGTGCAACTCGACGCGCACGAGACCGTGCCGGACGAAACGACGATTTGCCGGTTTCGCCAACGGCTCATCGAGTGTGGCTTGCACGAGCAACTGCTGGGCTTGCTCAACGTCCAACTGGAAGCACGCGGTTATATCGTCAAGCGTGTCACGATGGTGGATGCGACGCTGGTGGAATCCAGTCGCAAGCGTCCCGACGTCCCAGTCGCGCGTGAAGGCCGCGCGCCGGACGCCGACGCCAGTTACACCCGTAAATACAATCAGAGTTTCTACGGGTACAAGGCCCACGTCAGTAGCGATGGCGAGCATCAGTTAATCCGTACCGCCGTCATCAGCACGGCCCGCGCCTATGACGGCGAGGTCTTCGCACGAGTGGCCCCCGCCGACACCGAGGCCCTCTACGCCGACAAAGCCTACGACACCAAGGCCAACCAAGCTTGGCTACAGGCGCGGGGCATCCAAAACGAGATTTTGAAAAAGGAAGCGCACCACATCCATCTCACGGCCACCGATCGGGAGAATAATCATCGCAAGGGCCTTGTGCGCCGCGCCATTGAGCGCATCTTTGCGCATCTGAAGCAGTGGCAGCACTACCGGAGGGTGCGCTATTTGGGATTAGCCAAGAACCAATTGGAACTGACGCTCAAGGCGGTGGCTTACAATCTCAAACGGATGGCGGGAATCCTGGAAATGCGAAACGCATAGAACACTCACTGGTGGATCGGCCGAAACACGAACGAAAATGAAAGACCCGATGAACTTGACGGTGCCAATCCTATATCCGCCGTTTTCTTTGCCGATCCGATCGCCCATCTCAAAAACAACCCCTTTTGCAGAGATTTCCCAAGGGGTTATTTTCAAGATGACCACCGGTAACGGCACGACCTTTTCTCCAGTTTCCCCCTGACAAGGTGGATAGCCAGGGCTGCAAGGCACTATTTCCACCAGAACACTTCTCGGAAGACCTGAAACATGTAGGCGGCCCCCCAGCGGACGACCTGGAGCTTGGCCTTACCGCCGATGCGGGGCGGTTCGTCGCCGGGTATTTCGCCGATCTTCAACCGCCGTTTGATCGCACGCACGGAGAGTAACGGCTCCCAGCTGATCCGTGTGTGAAACAACCGTTCCGGTGTGGAATGCGAGATGTCTTTATCGAGGTCGAGCGTGCTCACGAGGCCCGTCTTGTAGGCGCGATACATGACCATCGAGTCGGTCAGGTGACCGCCATGCAAGACATTGATGACGGTGGTGAAAAGCCAGTTGCCAAAACCGGTCAGCCAAGAATCGTCCTGACTTTTTGCCGGCGGCAGGTAGCGCGAGACGATCACCATGTCGTAGCCCTCGCGCATTTTCTCGATCAGCGGCGGGATCAACTCGGCGATGGAGTTGCCGTCGGGGCTGAAGGTGATAACGACGTCGCCTTTGATGAGCGGCCAGACCTCCAGGTAACCTTGACGCAGGCCGCGCTGCTTCTGCACATAGACCTCGTAGCCGTTCTGCCGCGCCCACTCGGCGGTGCCGTCGATGGAATTGCCGTCGAGGATGAGAATCTGGTCGCACCATTCCCGTTTGATCTGCGGCATGATGGCTTTCATGCCGTTGATCTCGTTGAGCGTGGGAATGAGCAGTGTTGTTTTCAAAATGATTTTGGCCGTTGAGGCTAGGCGTTGTGTCGTTCGAGCAACTCGCATTGTGCAGCCCGCAAAGACTCCTCGCCCGCCGCGATGTCGCCGGCTGGCAACGTCAGGATGATCTTGCCGATGCCGTGTTTATGCTGGCGTTCCATAATGAAATGGTTGTCAGGAGTCTGAGTTGCCACAACCATGCACAAAACGTTTCACCCATTCGTCAACGCCAGCAAAAGACCTCGCGAATGACTTGGAACAAGTAACCAGCACCCCACCGCCACATCTGCAATTTGGCTTCTCCGCCCAGTCGCAACGGTTCATCGCCGGGGATTTCTGCAACCTTGACGTGCCGCTTGAGCGCGCGCACGGAAAGCAATGGCTCGCAGCCGAGAATCGTGCAGAAAAGCCGTTCGGGCGTGGTGTAGGCCCTGTCCTTGTCCAGTTCCAGCTCGTGAAACAGATTTGTTCGGTAGGCGCGAAACATCACCATCGCGTCGGTAAGGTGGCCACCGTGCAACAAGTTGATGGTCCAAGTGAAGAACCAATTGCCAAAGCCGGTGAGGAAGGAATCATCCTGGCTTTTCGCCGGGGGCAGATAGCGGGAAACAATTACCATGTCGTGACCCTCCCGCATTTTTTCGATGAGAGGAGGTATCAGTTCGGGCAGGGAACTGCCATCGGGGCTGAAGGTAATAACGATGTCGCCCCTGATGAGCGGCCAGCCTTCGATAAAGGCCATGCGCAGCCCTTTCTTTTTCTGCACATAGACTTCATAGCCGTTTTCACGCGCCCACTCGGCGGTGCCATCCGTGGAGTCGCCGTCCACGATGAGAATCTGGTCGCACCATTCCTTCTTGATCTGAGGCATGATGATCTTCATGCATTCGAGTTCATTGAGGGTTGGTAAAAGGAGAGTTGTTTTCACAGTGGTAGAGGGAGGAATCAGGCGTGTTTGCGGACGAGTTTGTGCGAAGCCATCTCACGGATGTGGTTCACCGTTTCCGGTCCGAACTTGCTTTCGATCATCTGTAGGTACTTGGGATCGTGGAAATAAGCTTGAAAGGCGTGGTCGCGGAAGCGCAACACGTCAGCGCCAGAGATATGGTTGGTCGACAGCGGCAGCGTATCCGTCGCGTGCTGGGAGTAGCCGCTCCAGTTCTTCGGCAGCGGCCAGTTGTGTTCGACGGCAGTCTTGTAAAGTTGAGAGCCAGGATAGGCCATCGCGGAGTAGAAGTTCGAGAACTCGCAGTTGAGCGCCAGCGCCGTGTCCAGAGTCTCCTGCATGGTCTGCACATCATCTTCCGGCAAACCGAACATGTAGTTGCCAATAACGCTGATGCCTGCAGCGCGCACACCCCCAATGATCTTGAAGAGTTGATTCTGGGAATAACCCTTGCGCGCTTCGTCGCGGACGCGCTCGTTGGCCGACTCGATGCCAAAGCACAGCCAGTTGACACCGGCGCGTTTGAGTTTGGCGATGGTTGCGTCGTCGCGCACGCTGTCAACACGAGCATAGGCCCAAATGTTGACCTTTAACCCGCGTTCGATGATCAAATCGCAAACGCCGTGAACGTGGCGCGGATTGAGCACGAAAAGTTCGTCGGCCAGCTTGATGTTATAAACGCCGTATCGAGTGACCAGTTTCTCAATCTGATTCACCACAGTTTTCGGGCTCCAAAACCGATAGCTGCTGGAAGTGGCTGCCATGCCGAG
>Ga0265297_10008799_pt1 | contig 13311 bp, 13 predicted proteins | sample Munlanlwell13791_FD_192502 | JGI IMG/M metagenome (GOLD analysis project Ga0265297, IMG submission 192502) | Leachate microbial communities from a municipal landfill in Southern Ontario, Canada - Leachate well 137-91 | ecosystem: Engineered > Solid waste > Landfill > Unclassified | place...
TCAAAAGCCCTAATCTCCTCAACAATATTTACACCACTTATTGATCTGGCCGAAGCCTTAGAAACTTGCTCTCCACGGCTTATAACAATTGCCGGCCGATGATATCTCTCCACCAAACTCGACGCAATAAGCCCGATAACCCCCTCGTGATACTTATCGTCTGCCACAACTATCGCCTGCCTACCAACCACGCCAACCTTCTTTACGGCACTCTCCACCATCTCGGTTACCATTGCCTGCCTTTGGATATTTGTACTCTCAACTAGCTCCACAAGCTCTTCCGCACGCATCTTACTCTTTGTACACAAAAGCCTCAAAGAATCCATCCCATGCGCCACCCTCCCCATCGCATTAATCCTCGGTGCAATCACAAATCCTACCCCGTACATTCCAACTTCCTCCCCGGCCACCCCCGCCCTCTCCATAAGCTTTAAAAGCCCCACCCTATCAGTTTTATTCAAAGCCGCCAGACCATGCTTAATAAAACTTCTGTTAAGCCCAACAACCGGCATCTGGTCCGCAATACTTCCAATCGCCACCAAATCTAGTGCCTCTTGGAGTTTTGGAAGTTTGGATTCTTTGAGTTTTTTCGCAAATTCATTTGCGCACACCCACGCCAATGCCGACCCACTTATCTGGGTTGTATGCACAACCGCCAAAGCCTCCGGCAATTTCTTTCCCTTCTGATGATGATCCGTCACAATCACATCAACCCCCATCTGATTTATGCTATTTATGGCGCTTTGCGCCACAATCCCATTATCAACAGTTACTACTAATTTGATGTTTGGAGTTTTGGAAGTTTGGAGTTTTTCAACGCTTCTTGCGTTGATCCCATATCCTTCCTCAAATCTATCCGGAATATACGGAATCGCATCAATCCCCATCCCATACAAAGCCTCCCACATAATCGCCGTCGCACAAATCCCATCCGCATCATAATCCCCGTAAACAACCACCCCCTCCCTATTGGCTCTAGCCCTACTTAATCTCTTAATTACTTTCTTAACTTGCGGCTCATCAATCCCCAACTCATTCAAGCCAATCTCACTCGGATGCCTCGGTCCAAAAAACTCCTCCCTTTGTTTCTTTGTACCTATCCCCCTATTCTCAAGTAACAACTCCACTATCTCTGCTGTTTTGAGTTTTTGAGTTCTGGATTCTTTGAGTTCTTGTTTTATCCTCCACTTCATATCTCTAGGGTATAATAAGTTTACCAATGAAATTAACTATACCAAAACAAGTAAGTGGCATCCTAACAAAACTGGAAAAAGCAGGATTCGAAGCCTACATCGTAGGCGGCGCTGTCCGAGACATTCTTATGGACAAAACTGTAACAGACTGGGATTTTACCACCAACGCCACTCCGGAAGAAATCGTAAAAATTTTCAAAAAAGACGAGCCGTTCTATGACAATCAATTCGGAACTGTTGGCATTCCCAGTAAAAACGAGGATCTCAAACCTTTCGAAATTACAACCTTCAGAACCGAAGAAGGCTATTCAGACGCTCGTCGCCCGGACAAAGTAAGCTGGGGTAAAACACTTCAGGAGGACCTTAAAAGACGCGACTTTACTGTTAACGCCATGGCCCTAAGCCGTAGTCGCTCGACCGCAGACTATCAGCTAATTGATTTATTTAATGGCAAAAAAGACCTCAATAAAAAAATCATCCGCGCAGTAGGCAACCCCCAAGAAAGATTTGCGGAAGACGCTCTAAGGCTAATGCGTGCAGTCCGCATAGCCTCGGAACTAAACTTCAAGATAGAACCCAAAACACTTGAAGCCATCAAGGGCAATGCCGCTTTAATCAATAAAATCGCCAAAGAAAGGGTTCGCGACGAGCTAATAAAAATATTAAAAAGCCAAAATCCATACAAAGGAATAGTTTTACTGCGTGAATCAGGCCTTCAAGAGCAAATTCTTCCCGAGGCTGAAAAAATGTATGGCGTCGAACAAAAATCTCCCGGCCGCCACCACATCTATGATGTTGGCACCCACGCATTAATGTCTCTTAAACACTGCCCATCAGACAATCCAATTGTCCTCTTTGCCGCCTACATTCACGATGTAGGAAAACCTCAAACCTACAAAAAACTGGAAAGTGGAACAATAACTTTCTACAACCACGAAGTCGTCGGCACCAAAATTGCAAAAAGGATAGCAGACAGGCTCCGCTTTTCTAAAAAAGACACAGACAAGCTTATCAAACTTGTCCGCTGGCATCAATTTACTCTTGACGAATACCAATCAGATAAAGCCATTCGCCGCTTCATCCGAAAAGTCGGCATCGAAAACATTGAGGACATGCTGGCCATTCGGATAGGCGATAGGGTAGGTAGTGGCGCCCGCAGCACTTCATGGCGCTTTGAAGAATTCAAAAAGCGCCTCATAGAGGTTCAGAAACAGCCCTTTACAGTCCACGATTTAAAAATTACAGGCAACGACGTAATGAAAGAGCTGGGCATCGGCCCGGGACCAGAAATCGGCAGAGTCCTTAACAAACTCTTCGAAGAAGTCGAAAATAAAAACCTCCCCAATGACAAAAAAGCACTTCTTAAAAAAATTCGGGAGCTAAGAAACTAAATCATCTTCATCCCCAATAATCATCACTCTTGAGCCGGACAAAACCCCTTGCAAAAATGGGTCCCTTCTTTTTTTCCTAAAATCCAACTCCTCCCTGCTCATCACGGTATAATTTATCTCCACACCCCTGCGGGACTCCTCTGCTCGAATTAAAGCCGCCAGCTCCGGCAAAACTACATTTCCCACAACCAATATATCCACCTCATCCTCATTCTTCTTCTCTTTCCTTCTTACAAATTTCCCGGAAAACATCACAAAGCTAGGAGAGCCAATCTTAGCCTTACTCTCAATAATCTGCGCCCCCAGCCCATTTGTTTTAGCAACCATCGAAACAATATCTCCATACATAGGGTACTCCCTGCGCACCCAATAATATATTCTATTGCCCCTATTCTCACGCTTAAGCATCCCGCACTTCTCAAGCCTTGCAAGCTCCCTTCTTACAGCATTAATCTCCTCCCCTATCTCGCGCACAATCCCCCGCACATGATACATCTCAGTCGGGTTCGCAAAAAACAAATTAAGCATCTTCACCCTCACCTTCGAAGTAATAAAATCATCCAAATTAAGCATACTATACGGGGCAGAATAAGGGGCAGTAACTAATTGTGCACTAATTATACTCTATATCGTTCCCTTTTGGAACTGCTTCAATCCAAATCTCTCCGCGCACGAACTCAATTTCAGCTCCGTTCTCATCATAAAACTTTGTCCTGGAAGTTTGCGTCGGCTTCTCCCAGCTTCCCTGGATTACATCACCATTCATAAAATACATCGCCGCGCCCTCTCCGGTAGTCTCATAAAACATATGTTTTTCATTATCAACAGGCCCCCGCTCGTCTACAAACATAACTACGACATTTTTAGCTGAAACCTGCACACTATCAAACTCCCAATCCACAAATTTCTCCCCACCATTATTTCGTAAATACCTATTTCCCGCCGGCTCATAATCCCAACTCACATCAAATTCCGGCTTATTGCTCCAAAACTCAAAAGAAATTTTGCTGGCTTTTGGACTTCCAAGTGGCGCATCATCAGCAAATTTCCACTCCACAAAATCCTCATCCCAAGCGGTACCGCTGCCGTCTTTATACCCAAAACCCCTCTCCGCCGCAGCCTTGTAAAGCTCATCCAAAAAACCAACCGGTGTGTGCTCCGCCTGATCCTCCTCCACCCCTAGCCGGCTTTGGTCCCGAACCACAATAGGATATCCAACAGTATACCCTCCGTCAAAATCATTTCCTTCCAAGCCAGCTCTCCATCCCAACTCATCCAAAAGCGCATAAGCGTTCACCTCCGGCGCCACCTCTCGCCTTGACTTAACCCCGCCGGGGCAATCCGAACAGAAATTATTCGCCCCACCCCAATGCAAAAACAAAGGTTTATTACCGTACTCGCTCGCCCAGTCAATAAAATACACCCTCGCGCTTCTTATAACCCCAACCCTCAAATCATGCGCAGCCGCCCCACAATAAAACACAGCCAAAAACCTCGTAACCCCCCCTTCTGCAACAGCCTCATAAACAACATCGGCCTTGCTTATTCCACTCAAAGGCCTTGCTTCCGGATGGTTCTGCAAGATTACAGTTGCCGGTCTCCTACTCTCCCAAATCTTACGCTCTACCTCCGAAAACTTGCCCCCATTTATCGGGCACACTTCTGTTTTGGGTAACTCCGCAATTTTAGATCTTTCTCCCGCCAACCCTCCAGGTGTCAGATCAAGTGAAGGCTCACTCGCAACCGTCGAAAACACTATCCAAGATAATCCCGCCGAAATCAAATAAAGCCCCACAAACCCGCTTATTACCATAAACTTTTTAGACTGTAAAAACTTTGCTAGCTTATCCATACATAAAAGATTATGAAGCCTTTTGTGCTTGCTGTAAAGCCTTCCTTTCCTCACTTGACAATTCTATCTCACTTCTACCCTTCTTTATCGGCTTCACATAAAGCCTCGTTCTGGCTCTTGCATGCAGAACCGTTAATACAAACCCGCTTTCCTTGCCATCCAAAAGCGCCAAACTAAAGCTCTGGTCCCCCCCGGTTTCAGAAAAAGGGTTAAACCTCACAAACCCCACATTCTGTATAAAAGCCTTACTCTCACCTTCAAACTGCTTAATAGCTGCATCCAGCTTCTCTATCCCACGAGCATTGCTATCCTCAAGCTTAATTAGCTTATCCACCAAATTTTTAATATTACCTTCCTTATCAACCTTTGCAATCCTATTGTAGTGGGACATCATCCAATAAAACCCAAGGCTTAGTGCCAAAAGCCAAATCCCTCCGACAACCAAAAACAAAGTCACAATGTTATTCAAACTATGCTTATAATAAACCTTGTCAAGTATCATTTTCAACAAAGCCCCTCCAAGCACACAAGCTTTTCTTCTCCCACCAGAAAATTCCAAATTTTAGGTTAAAACAAGCTAAAATGAGCATTCTTTGTCAGTTAGCCTTAAACCAAGTTTTACATCTTAGGCACAACCCAGCCTCACTCCAAGTGCTATACTGTGCTCGCAAATTGAAATGAACAAACGAGAGGAGGTGAGCAACTTATGATGTACTGCGTAAAGTGTCGAGCAAAAAGAGAAGGTAAAGACCATCAGCAAGTGACAATGAAAAATGGTAAGCCAGCCACAAAAGCTGTTTGTGAAGTCTGCGGCACAACAATGTTTAAAATCGGCAAAGCAAGCTAAGTTTTGCTTTCCAAGCGACAGTCAAACTCTACTCCGCACGCGTAGGGTTTCTGTCGTTTTCAAAATCCTCGAAAGCCACTATGTCTTAGTTCCCTTAGAAGTGTTCGGCAAAAACCCCTACAAAACTCTCATATCAACCTTGTTATCCTCAAGGACCAAGGATGAAGTAACCCTCGCCGCCTCCAAAAAGTTATTCCACAAAGCGCCTGATATTAATAGTTTAGGTCAATTAGGCCAATCAGAAATTAGAAATTTAATATATCCAGTAGGTTTTTACAAAACTAAATCTATACACCTTACGAAACTAGCCAAAATCATTCTAGAAGAATACAACTGCAAAATTCCAAATACTCGCGAAAGGCTTATGAGCTTACCCGGCGTCGGCCGAAAAACCGCCAATCTTGTGCTTAATCGTGCCTTTGGCATTCCAGCAATCGCAGTCGATACCCACGTTCACAAAATAAGCAATTTACTTGGGTGGGTAAATACCAAAACACCTCAAGAAACAGAAAAAGAGCTCATAAAGCTCCTGCCTAAAAAATACTGGCCAGACATCAACCGCTTGATGGTCTCAATAGGAAGACAGTACAACACAACAAAGAAACTATCAAGGTTTTTCAAGAAAGAGGGTTTATTAGAATAGACATGCGGCTACACTTTAGTACTTTAAAGTACTAAAGTAACAGATAATATAACAAGCAGATACTGAAACAACAAAGACATTGACAAAATTTAACAGTTGTATAACAATAGTGTAACCATGTCGCCACAAATTATTACAAACGAAGAGTTTACAAGTATTAAACAAGCGCAAGCCGGCCTAACAAACCTTCTCAAAAAAGCCTCCAAAAAAGGCGCTTTTTATCGTGTTCTGAAAAACAACAAACCAGTAGGAGTCCTAATACCAAACATAGTATGGGAAAGCTTAATCGAGGATCTCCAAGCACTCTCAAGCCCCAGATACCTCAAAAGTATCCAAAAGGCTCGAGCATCCAAAAAAAGATATTCCGCCAAACAGGTCAAAAAAATACTTGCTATTTAAAAAATGTATGAATACACATTCACTCCTCAAGCACTTAAACAGCTTAAAAAACTCCCCAAAAAAATCCAAAAAAGAATTATTAATAAACTTGATTATTTCTGCAAGTCAGAGCCTCTAAAGTTTGCACAAACCTTAACTGACTGGCGCATAGGCTCATATCGTTTCAGGATAGGCAACTACCGTGTAATTTTTGATTTAGAAGGCAAAACAATAATCATCCTCGCTTTGGGAGACAGAAAAGAAATCTATCAATAACCTAATAAGCAGTTATTGCCACAGCAAAGCTATATTGGGCATAGACACAGCCCCAAACATACTCCCCCGCAGTCAAAAGCTTCTTATGGGCCAAGGTATCCTCCCATAAACCCACCGCCTCCTCAGCAGTCTCTGCCCCATAAAGCAAAAACTCCGCAACCGTATTGTACCTCTCAAAAATCTCTTTTATATCAGCCCTTCTATCCTGCAAACTGCTAAATCCCTCATGACCATCTAAACTTCCTAGCTCAATTAATTCATTTAGTCTGATCGAAGCAATTGTACACAAATCATCTCGCTGCTCCAAAGGATTCACGCCAAACTCAATTCTTCGTTTATTCACCAAACTCCATAGTTCTGGGCCTCCCCAATTCACATCTCGCGGCCCACTCTCTGGTTCCTTCTCAATAATAATCACCCGATTGTTATCAGATTTACTCACCTCCGGCGGCTCAACGTTCCTCTTAACTAAATAGTCACTAATTTGGTTATAAGTGTCGGTAACTCCCTTATTAAATCCTCCTGAAAATCCTACAAAATATGAAGCAGCTATTGTCCCTAAAATCAAGACTATCAAAAATGCCGCAGCAAATACATTCATAATTTGGCCAATCACAATTAATATAAATCGCTTATTCATGCTTCCAAGATTATTGTAACAGGCCCATCTAAACTAGCCTCAATATCCATGTATTCACCAAATTTTCCAGTTTTCACCACCACACCCTTTGCCTCTAACCGCTCAACAAAATACTCATATAGCTCTTTCGCTTTTTCAGGCTCCTCCGCATCTATAAACGACGGCCTATTTCCACCACTGGTATCTCCATACAAAGTAAACTGTGAAACCACCATAAACGCACCCTCAACCTGCTCAACAGTCAAGTTCATCTTGTTATTTTGATCAGCCATAACTCTAAGCTTACAAAGCTTCTCAACCAAAATATCTGCCTGCTTTTTGCCATCTCCCTTCTTTATTCCCAAAAGCACAAAAAGCCCTTTCCCAATTTCCGCCTCAAAAACCTTTGCTTTATTCACCCTCTGTACAACAACCCGCATGTGCTTATTTTACCCCATCAAAAAACCCCTTCGTAGTCCCACGTGTGGGACGAAGAGGGGTCTTTTGTACCCTGGAGGAGAGTAAGCCAGATTCTGTTCGTGGTGACTATCTCTCTTCGGCCAAAGGCCGATCCGCCACTGGCGGATGCCCTGTCTTTAGAGCTCGGGAAGGCTACCTAATAGCGCTCCATTCGCAGGTTGCAGCGGGGAGGTTTTCCTCTTTTCACCCTCTTTTCAATACCTTTAGGGTATCAAATGAGTCGTTGTCTCTGTGGCACTATCTAGCGGTTACCCGTGCCCGAATTTAATCGGGCCACCCTTGCCTTCTGCTGTCTGGACTTTCCTCCCCGATTAAATCGGGGCAGTCATCCTTCCTCCAGGATGCTTATATTATATCAAAATAGGTCAAATTTTTCGAGGAACCACAAACTCCTTAAACAACACATGAAGCGTAATAACAGTGGGCACGGAAAGAATTACTCCGGCAACTCCAGCCAGCCTTGCGCCAATAAGAAGCGCAAGAAGAGTAACAATCGGGCTAATCCCAACGGACTTCTCCATCACTTTAGGCACCAATACATAATTCTCCGTCTGCTGCACCAAAAACGCCAATGCAGTAACCGCAAGCCCCGCAACGGGTGAAATACCAAACCCAACTATTACAGACGGTATAGCCCCCAAAAACGGCCCGATATTAGGAACTATTTCCAATAGACCATGCAAGACAGCCAGCGGAAGTGCAAAAGGTATCCCCAAAAGGCTCAAACCAATATAATTAGCCAGCCCTACAACAACCATTAAAATCAGCTGCCCCCTCGCCCACCCTCCAAGCCTAGCCTCAAGCATCGCAAGCGCATTGGCAATCTTTTTGGCCTTCTCCTCAACAAAAACCATCTCAAGCCGGCTATAAATCTTATCTCTTGCCAACAAAAGGTAAAAAGCAAACACCAACACCGCCAAAACAGCCAAAGCATTATTAAATACGGACACGCTAAACTTCAAAGCCTGCGACGGCAAATTACCCAAAAAAGCCGTAAATTCCCTTGCAACACCATCGGTCACAACTTGGGGAATATTAAGATCCTCCAGATATTTCGGAAGACTGTTTGCAAAACTGGCGCTTTGCTCAACCAAAGCGGGCAATATCGAAGCAAGAGCAAATCCCAAAAGCCCAAACACAACTATATAAACAATCGAAACAGACAAAGCTCTGGGAATCCTAAACCTCGAAAGCCGCGTCACCAAAGGATTAAGAATTATCATGATCAAAAGCGCCACCAGAAGCTGAATTAAAATATCCCGTATATAAAACACAAACCAAAGCCCAATAAAAATCCCAATAACTTTCAAAACGCTCTTCACACTTATTTCAATCTTTACCTTAGACATACTTAAATTTTATACCATTTACTCACATCAAACCATACTATTCGCTCATCTTTTTTAAACCAACTCATCTGCCTTCTGGCATATTTCTTCTCATGCATCTTCCAAATGCTTATTGCTTCGCTCTCATCACTCTGTCCGTCAATTACGTCTTGCCACTGCTTATAACCAAGCCCGCTCATAGCCTGGCACTCCCAACCAATTCCATCCGCGACCAACCTTCGCACTTCCTCATCAAATCCATCCGCTACCCGCTTTTCAACCCTCTGTTCAATCACCTTATCTAGCCTCACCATTGGCATAGTTAGCCCCACCAAATAGCTCTCCACGCCCCCTCGCATTTTCTTTTTAAGCCCTTTACCATGATCAATCCTCCATTGTGCAACCTCAATTGCCCGCACTAGCCTTCTCGGGTTTTTCTTATCTGACTGATTTAAACTAGCCGCCTTAGAAGAATCTAAATTACACAACTGCTCATACAATTCCTTCACATTTTTCTTCTCGAGATACCTCCGCAGTTCATAATTTCTAGGCACTTCCATTGTCTCCACACCATCCAAAACGGCCTTTATATAAAACCCCGTCCCACCAGCCAAAATAGGTAGCTTCCCCCTACTCCAAATGTCACTACTGACCTTATCAAAAAATTCCGCATAATCATGCACACTAAACTCTTCACAAGGTTCCACCAAATCATACCCCCACAAACGGATGTTCCCATCTGTAAAATACGCAATGTGAACATCCTTAAATTCGAAATTCGAAATTCGAAATTCGAAATTTTCCGGAAGATCCTTTCCAGTTCCAATATTCATCTTTTTATATACTTGCCTCGAATCCGCCGAAACAACCTCACCATCAAACTTTTTAGCCAAACGTATCGCCAGCCTGGTTTTCCCGACAGCAGTAGGTCCGCAAATAACCAGAAGCTTTCTTTTACCCACGCCCAATTATACCAAAATCCCGTGTACAAGGCTAAATCTTATTTGTGCTATAATATGCCCATGTCCAGAGGTCGAGACATCCACGCCAAAGCCGAGCAGGCTCGCGAAGGCACTAAATCTTATTTGTGCTATAATATGCCCATGTCCAGAGGTCGAGACATCCACGCCAAAGCCGAGCAGGCTCGCGAAGGCAAACAAGACTTTCTAGAATCCCTCAAGCTCACGGACGAAGCAACCGTAGTTTACTCCGAAGAAGGTGATATGCACGGCATGTCCGAAGTTCAAGGCACCCGCTTCCACGCATTCAGACATCTTTTTGAGAGTACCAATAACCCCATGTATCTCATTCTCGCCCTACACGCAAGCCTCTCCGCCGTAGAAATCGCCGAAAAATCAGGAATAAAGGAGGCACTCGCAATCCCATACAGAGATCTTGGCAAAGCATATGAAGACCTGGAAAACTACCAAAACGCAGTTGAACTCTACCAAAAATCACTGGATGCAATGGCCGCAAATCCCCCCAGCATGCACGATAGACCCGCAGTCCGCTCGGACATCAAAGCCCATCTCGCCTTTGCCAAGTATATGGCAGGCGACAAACAAGAAGCATTATCTCTGATGCAGGAGGCAATTTCCGAGCTGGAATCAAACACAGACGAATACAAAAACAATCGCGACGTCTGGCTATCCGGCGCCCACATGCGCTCCGCCGAAATGCTAGCCAATGATGATCCCGACAAAGCCAAAGCGCACCTTCAAAAAGCAAAAGAAGTTATAGGGACAAATAAAGATCTGGTTCTTCGCAAAAATCAACTCGAAGCCCTCATCTCAAAACTTGCCTCTTAAGCCTCTTTCCTGGAGAAAATCTTGGAGACCTGTGAGCCTTAATGGTTACAAACTTATCGGTGTTAGGGATCTTAACCGTCTTACCTTTCATTGTGATGACCCTGAAAGTCCCGAACCCACTCAGAACAACCCTCTCGCCTTTCGACAAAGTCCTACCCACTTCATTCAAAAAAACATCTATCGCCTCCGCTGCGGCCCTTTTAGGTAAATGTGCCTTTCTTGCCACAACACCGATTAATTCTCTTTTAGTCATTCTAGTTCGATAGATTAGCCGACTACTTAAATTTTGTCAAGAACTATTCCCACCATTACTTTGCCGAAGTGGTCTCCGTTGCCCTCACTTCACGAACAACGGTAACCTTAATCTGCCCGGCATACTCTGCTTCCCTTTCAAGTTTTTTAGTTATATCCCTTGCCAAAATAGTCAATTTATCATCATCTACCTCATCGGGGTTAACTATCACTCTCACATCCCGCCCGGCCTGAAAAGCATAAGCCTCCGACACTCCGGAAAAACCACCAGCAATCTCCTCAATCTTCTCCATCCTCTCTACATACCCCTCATGGGGCTCATATCTCGCCCCCGGCCTGGAGCCGGATATTGCATCAGCTATCCAAACAATCACACTCTCCACACTGCTGAATTGTTTGTCTTCATGATGCTCGGCAACCGCCGCAATCACTTCTCTGGTAAAACCATGCTTCTTAATAACGGATACTCCAACGTCCACATGGCTACCCTCCTCATCTGCTACAACCTTACCAATATCATGCAGCACACACCCAAGTCTGACAGTTTCCACATTCGCACCAATATCATGGGCAATTGCCACTCCAATCTTTGTCTCTTCAATTGTATGAAGTGCCAAATTTTGGCCATAAGAAGTTCGGTATTTAAACCTTCCCAAAAGCTTCACAATCTCAACAGGCAAATTATAAACTCCACACTCCTCGGCAATTTTCTTACCCTCCTCCAAAAGAATATCTTCCATCTGCGCCCTAGTTTGAGCCACAACCTCTTCAATTCTACTGGGTTGTATCCTTGCATCCTTTATAAGCTTCAAAAGAGAAAGCCTTGCAATCTCCCTTCTTATAGAATCAAAAGAAGACAGTCTAATCTCATTGGTTTCATCCAGCTCAATCTCAACACCAGCCTCTTTCTCAAACGCCCTTATGTTTCTTCCCTCACGCCCAATTATTCGTCCCTTAACCTCTTCACTCTCAACTTTTATAACCGAAACAGTATACTCCGCAGTATATTGCGTCGCCCCATGCCTCATGGCATCTACCAAAATCTCTCGGGCTTTTTCGTTCGCGGTGAGTCTAATCCTCTCTTCTGCAGCCCTGATCTTTTTAGCAATCTCACTGGTTAACTCTTGCTGGACTTCAGCCAAAAGCTGCTTTTTAGCCTCTTCCTTGGTCATTCCGGACACCTTCTCAAGCTGTTTAGTAATATCTTTCGTCATATATTAGAAGCGAAAACGAAGTAGAGCCTATTTACTTATAGGCCCGCTCACAAGCACAAGCTCATAAAGTAAGCTACACCCACTCATTCTCGCCTGCCCAATTTTACCCTTTTTATAACATCCCAGTCAAACCCTTTTCTAGCCAAATATGCCGCGGTTTTCTTGGGATCACTGTCTCTTCTATTCTTAATCATATCCTTAGCCACTTTGACCTCATCTATCTCCACCTCATCCATTATTTTACTAATTATCTCTTTGTCAATTCCCTTAATTCTTAATTCATAAATCATAAATCGCTTCGCTCTCGGCCTAAACTGCATCCTTTGCTTCACCCACCACCTAGCAAACTTCTCATCATTAACCAAAACCAAGCGCTTCAATCTATTAAACAGCTTTTTATGAAAAGTTTCATGCACTTTCTTTCGTTTCAACCACTGTTTTATTTCTAAAACCGAACGTGGTCTTAGCATTGCGAACCTTAATAGTTTATCTAAAGTCTTTTGAAATTCAGCCTTCCCAACAATTTCCTCAATTTCGCCTTCACTCAACTGCCTTCCAGCAGTCAAACCAAATTTCACCAAATTCTCCAAATCAATTCCAAATCCAAACTTTCCATCCAAATAAACATTAACCCTCTTCCCGTTCCTCTGTGGCTTTATATCAGTAATCTCCTGCATAATAAATATATTATCCCACAATGAACAAATTCATAGGCGCTATTATCCAAAACCCGAAATACGGATTCTTGCTTCAGCAGAGAACCAAAGACGCTCCCACTTACCCACTCCGTTGGTCTCTTTTCGGCGGAGCAGTTGAGGCAAAAGAAACTCCAAAGCAAGCAATCCTAAGAGAACTTCAAGAGGAAATAAATTTAGGTCCAGACAAAATTAAGCAAATTAAAGTAGTTCAAAGAAATATCCAAAAAAACGGTAATCTCCAGATAATTTTCTATCTAGAAACAAGTGCAAGTCTCAAAGACCTCACACTCAAAGAAGGCAAACAAATGAAATTCGTAACAAAAGAAAAACTA
>Ga0265297_10008800_pt1 | contig 13310 bp, 17 predicted proteins | sample Munlanlwell13791_FD_192502 | JGI IMG/M metagenome (GOLD analysis project Ga0265297, IMG submission 192502) | Leachate microbial communities from a municipal landfill in Southern Ontario, Canada - Leachate well 137-91 | ecosystem: Engineered > Solid waste > Landfill > Unclassified | place...
AAACTGAAACTGTAACCGTACAAAAAGAGGGCGAAACAAAAGAAAATATCGGACTGAGTATAATTAGCCCGGAAGAAAATGACGTTATCAGCACTACCCCAATTGTTATATCGGGTGCTACCAAACCCGGAGGTACGCTAGTAATATCAGGCGAACAAAAAGACTACATCATTGAGGTTCCTGACACTGGTTCTTTCGAAGAGGATGTAGACTTGGTAAGCGGCGTTAATGAAATTATCATTGCGTACTCCGAAAACGGAGACTCCGTACAAACACAATCCATTAAAGTAATCTATTCAACTGAATTTGAAAAGGAGGATTCGGAATGATGTTAAAAAAATTAGGGATTCTGGCGGTCATTACAATTATTTTTTCGACGGTTATCGGCAGCGTATATGCCGAGGATTCGACCGACTCCGCGGATTCGATAAGGGATAAGGTAAAAGAAAAAATCGAACAGGTTTTAAACAAACCCAAAGCTTATCTCGGAACCGTTACCGACAAAACCGAGGACACACTACAGATCAAAAACTTCAAAGGAGAAATACAATTTGTTTCGGTTGAATCCGACCAAACCTCGTTAGCCAGTGTCGGCAAAACAACTAAAGCGATTAAATATGATGACGTCGCAATTGGTGATTTTATTATAGCGATGGGATATATGGCTTCCGAGGATGAAAGCGAAAAAACAAATGGTGATTCCGTACTTGAAACTAAAAGAATATTGGTTACAGAACCAATTGAGCCAACAAAAAGGAAAATTGTTTTCGGAAATGTTGTAAGTATAGAAAAAAAGATTCTAACTCTAAAATCGGGTGAGGAAGAGTTTCAGTTTGAATTTCCAAAATCCTGGAAAGGTCCGGAGATAGATGAAATTTCGGAAAACGACCGTGTTGTAATAGTCAGCGTACCGGATGAGGAAAAAATGATCATTAGAACTATAGAAATAATCCTGAAAAACACTTCCCCTTCTCCGACTACGGAACAATAACAAGTCGTTGACAACTAGCCCAGTCAGTTGCATTATTAGGTTATGTCAAAAAGTAATTACATTACCAAGGATGATTTAAATAAAATGCTTGAAGTATTTGGAATCGACCTAAAAAATGAACTTTTTGAAATAAAAGACGAAATTATTGGTGAAATAAAGGCAATGCGGGAAGAATTTGACACCCACCAATATTCACATCGAAGGATCAACGACGAAGTTCAAGACCACGAAAAAAGATTAGCTGCATTGAAAAGCACCACATAAACTCCAAAATTTGACTTTCCTCTTTTTACTGCTACACTACAAAATACAATTTAATAAATCCGTATGACCGGAGTCACGATCCGGAAGCCTACTTCAATAGAATAAAGTAGAACGGAGTTCGCCAAAATGCGAAACGGAGGGAAAACCGTAAAAAGACTCCAGCCATTGTCGCCGTCGCGGAGATGGAATAAGAGCCCCGAAAGAATAATATATAATCTTCGGGGAATAAGGATGGGACCGCGGGAGGTCCTTTTTTTTGTTAACTTTTATCTGATAAAAGTTAATACAAGAAGACCCTCGTTCCTTGATTAGTTTAATTAGTAAAACTAGTCGATGGGAACGAGGGTTTTTGGTGGGTGTAGCTTAATGGTTAAAGCGTCGGCTTGTGGAACCGAAGACTGGGGGTTCGACCCCCCTTACCTCCCTAAAGCTGAAAGGGAAAATATGGAAAGAGAACAAAACATTACAAAATATTTTGATGTATCAAGTGCTTATAAGTACTTGAGGTTTTATGGAGAAAACCCTAGTCCGGAAATAGTAACTGACTGTATTGTCGCTGGTTTAAAACAAGAACCAGATGAGAACTACGGTGATGTCTTCAATAAACTAGTTTGTACAAATTTAGATGAAGAACTGACAACAAGAGTGGATGGAAGGGACGCTTCAAGCGGTGAGTTGTTGGAAATTATAGCGCAAGAACTCCGAGACGAACTCGTAAACATGGGAAAAAGACCAAACCTATTAAAGTGGTCCGAGGAAAGAGTAAGAGAATGAATTCAACAAGGCTTAATAGAAGATGATTATAAAAAGTACAGAAATTTTCAAAGAGAACAACAGACTCAGAAGCTTTCAGAGGAGGCAAAGATTTACGCAGAGCGATTCTTAGCCGAAAGATGTGTTACTGAGATTTCCAATCAGCAGATATCCGATTTTGAAACTTTGTGGGTGTTGACAAATATAGCACAACCATATCCCTTTAATGAGCAGTTTGCACGCAGATCTGTTCTTGAACAACTAGCCTCCAGTGTTTTTGAAGAAAGCGACTTTACAATTACAACTTTCGTATGCATGAGCTATGTACACGAACCAGATAGTAGGCCAGGAACAGTACGAGTAACACCAGGCTCAATTGAACAAAGAGAAGGTAGAGATAATGATGACATTGAGGCCCTCACAAAATTTAGTGAAACTGCTGAGGTGTATCGAAGATTTTTGGGAGATAAAGTTAGGGCTTATGCAATCTTATCTGATGTTGATTTTGTTGATGTATTTAGAGTTTCGGATCAAGAGGCGCTTGAAGAAGCGGAACAATATTGCGAGAAATATAGAACTGTTTGTGAAGGTATAAATTTGCTTCCTCTATCGTTCATGGAGATTATCAGCACAAATCCTGAAGCAAGAAGCTTCTATCAAGAAGCAAAAAAAGATATTGGTCAAAATATTCAAAAAGCAAGAACGTCAAATCAAGTAAAGAGTCCAGAGTTTTATTACGACCTAATATTTATCAATAGTTTAACTCAATCAATATATGATTACTACAACAGTCTTCCTGGTGTCACAATGTCCTGGGACACTGCATATCAGAACACTGTTGATAAATTACTTGTTTACGGTAGTCAATCAGAAGTTTTACGCATATTATTCCCCGAAAAATATATTTTCGTAAGCAGTGAAGTTCCTATTAGAGATGCAATGTACATGCCAAGAGACAAAGCATTGAAAAAAGAAAGAATGCCAATAATTTATCCTTTTTCATTTGAAGAGCAAGAAAAATAACATGGATACAATAACACTCACAAAAGAACTCATAAAAATACCCAGCTATGTTTCAAAAGGTGCTGATGAAAACGCCAAGGCTGAGTATATTTACCAATTGCTTAAAAGGCAATACCAATCTGAAAGTTAAAAAGCAATACGTAAAGGGTGGGAGATTTAATGTCATAACAAAAGATAATTATCCCACAAAACTACTCCTCGCTGGCCACATTGACACTGTGGAACCAAAAGGAAGTGATCCTGAAAGTCAATTGACTCCTACTATAAAGGGCAATAAGTTATATGGTCTGGGTTCGGTTGATATGTTGAGCGGTGTTGCTTCAATCATCTCGTTTCTACTAAGAACTAAGACTAAGGGAGTTTTCGCCCTCTTTTATGTCGACGAGGAGTATGACTTTCTGGGAATGAAAAAATTTATTAAAGATTGCAAAGACATTAGTGCTGAAGTTTGTGTTATTACTGAGCCTACAAATCTAAAAATCTGTAATGCTCACAGAGGACTTATTGAGGTTGAATATGTAATAAAAGGAACTGCTGCTCACGCATCCAGACCCAACGAGGGTATTAATGCCATCATAAGTACTGTGACTGCAGTTGGAAGGTTGACTAGTAAACTTTCAAAGTTTAAGTGTAATCTTGTCGGAGTAACCTCGTGCAACTTATCAAAAATTGAGGGAGGGCTAGATATCGGCACAACAAATGGGAAACTGAAGCTCAGTAAGGGAACTAATAGTGTCCCTGACGTTTGCAAGGTTAGGTTAGATATTCGTCCAGCAACAACTAATCTAAAAGAAAATATTGTAAGAAACATGTTTACTAAAGAGCTGAAAAAGACAGGTTGTTCACTGATCTACTCCGATGTAATCCAAGATTTAGGCTGTCTGTCCGTTGGGAAAGGAAAAATAATTGAAACTATAAAGGCGGTAAAAAACAGCACTGGTAAAACAGAATTTATTAACCCAAACGATATGGGGTATGGAGATGGACAAATGATCTTTGAGGAGATGAAAATTCCCACTTTATATTTTGGTGCAGGTCCGACAAGTATGTGCCACAAGGCAGATGAATATGTAAACATTTCAGACCTGAAGAAACTAGATTCTTTTTTAGACGAACTATATCTTTTGTATCAATAATTCATGGAAAGACTTAATGCGCGAGGGCGAATATTAATTAAGGATCAAGCAGTTAATCCAAGATGGACAAACGAAATGGTACGTTTATATGGAGAGAGTTTCTGTGCTTGTGAGCCTTATTGGGAATTTGATGCTGCGGGTGCAATAATTCCAGAGATGGGTAGTATTGAAAATGATCCTAATCTTTTTATATTAACGTTGCCCGATGGAGATAGATTGACGGGATTTCTAGTAGCAACATCTGTAGACCCGGAGCGATTCTCAGGATTGCTAGACCCAGATAAGTTGCAACAAAAAGAAAAAGATGATTTATACATATTAGAGCTTGCGGTGGACAAGAGATATAGAGGACAAGGTCTCGGCTCAATGTTAGTTAGTGAAACAATCAATGAAGCACAAAAAGCCGGGAAAGGCGGCGTTACTCTGCGAGCCGATTTAAGAAACACTCCAGCTATTCGGTTATACCAAAATCTAGGTTTTAATTTGCTGACTGAAAACACCGGAGTGAGCCCATTTGATGTTTATATAAGAAAAGACTTGAAGTCTTCGGGTGCAGATAGTGTTGAATTTATTGGCACAGATTGTGTGCAGTCACTATTTGAAAGATTCCCCTTAGAACAATTCATATTTTTTACAAACGCAGGTGAAATTGAAGGTTGGAGACGGGCTACTGGCTCAAAAAAAGCAGTATTAGCACTCGCTTATAATGCGGGAGAATGGAGTGAGATTATACCATTTAACATAGATAATCCTTGGAAGAAAATCTGGAGAATACCGAGGTAAATTCCTTCTGATTTATGATATTATGATTAATATGGATAAGTTGAACTTGCAGACACTCAAAGGCTTTAGGGATTTTTTACCGGAGGATGTTAAAAAAAGAAATTATCTTAAAAAGAAACTCATAGAGATGTTTGAGCTTTTTGGCTTTGAACCCCTGGAAACGCCGGTTTTGGAATATGAAGAAATACTTCTGAATAAAGCCGGAGGCGAGGCGGATAAGCTGCTTTTTAGTTTTGAAGATCTGGGTGGTCGAAAGATTGCCCTGCGCTATGATCAAACCGTCCCAACTGCAAGAGTTTTGGCAATGAACTATCATAATCTGCCAATGCCATGGAGGCGCTACCAGATCCAGCACGCATATCGTGCCGAAAAACCTCAAAGCGGCAGGTTTAGAGAATTTTTACACTGCGATGCGGATATTTATGGCAGCTCCTCCCCCGTTGCCGACGCCGAGATAATTTCATTGGTTTATAAAATTTACAAATCATTAGGATTTGAAAAATTCACAATTTACATAAATGACAGAAACATTCTTTTTTCAATTATTGAAAAGGTTGATATTGATTCTAATTTACAGCTCCCGGTCATAACAGCCATCGATAAACTCGACAGGAAAAGCGAGGATGAGGTGACAAAAGATTTAGTCGAACTCGGAGTTACAAAAGAACAGGCAGATCATCTTTTTGAACTTCTTAACAACGAAAAGCCTACACAATTTCTAAACGAGGTAATTAATACAAGCACCAGACTCGGTGTCGCACCAGGCATTCTTAAATTCGAAGCTAGACTTGCAAGAGGACTTGATTATTACACATCTACGATCTTTGAAGTAAAGGTTACAGATTATAAATTTGGGTCTGTCCTCGGCGGAGGCAGGTATGACAATCTTATCAAAAAGCTTTCAGGATACAATATTCCGGCAGTTGGTTTTGGTCTTGGTTTTGACAGAACACTTGAAGCCATGGAACAACTTAAACTAATACCGAATTTAGGAAAAAGAAAAGGTGTATTGGTCAGTGTTTTTAACCAATATTTGGCTGACGCTACAATGGAAGTAGCCCAAAACCTAAGAGAGAATGGAATCACTACTGAGATTTATCCGAATGAAGTGGTTAAATTGGATAAACAATTAAAATACGCCGATAAAAAGTTTATTAAGTGGTTCATAGTCATCGGACCAAACGAAGTAGAAAATGACAGAATAATTCTCAAGAATCTTGAGACAGGTCATCAAGAAGATGTTAAATTAAGTGATTTAGTAAATAAAATAGCTGGTAGTAAAAAGTAGTAAGTAGTATGTAGAATGCATATTAACTTCTTGATATTAATTGCATACTGCTAACTACGTACTACATTCTACAATTTCGTCAATGAATTCTAAACGTCTAAAGGCATACTTAATGCTTATTGCGGTCGCTGTTATATGGGGAGCGGCCAGCCCGGTCATTAAATATACTTTAGAAGGAATAGATCCTTTGCCTTTTATAGCATATCGTTTAGGCATATCCGCTGTTTTTTCGGTATTCTTTTTTCTAAGAAAACTTAAAAAGGGCAAACAATTCAGACAATTCAGAGCTAACTTTCCAGCAGTTTTACTGTATGGTTTTTTGGCAGTTCCGGTCGCATTGGGAATACTTTTTTTCGGTCTGGATAACACAACCGTATTGGATCTGACTTTGATAGGAATAGTCGGACCCCTTCTGGTTACGCTTGGAGGAACGGTATTTTTTAAAGATACAATTACCAAAAGAGAGAAAACAGGAATTAGCATAGTTTTGCTTGGTGTGATATTTAATTCTTTATACCCTCTATTTAGATCCGAGGAATTAAGGCTAACCGGAAACTTGCTGCTCATATTATATTTACTGGCAGACTGCGCATCAATTTTGATTGCCAAGAAAATGGTGCAGAAAAAAGTTAAATCCGCAAATCTTACTAATATGGCTTTCATCATTGGTGCTGCCACACTTATACCATTAGCGATGTTTTTTTATGGAACGGGAAATTTTATTAACATTATCATCAATTTACCCTTTAAATATCATGCGGGTGTATGGTATATGGCCTTAATTTCCGGAACACTCGCCTACTATCTCTACGTCAGAGGCCAACGCACAATCGAAGTTTCCGAAGCAATTCTTTTCAACTACCTGCAACCTGTTTTTACAATACCCCTCGCCGTTTTTTGGCTTGGTGAAAATATATCAGTGCCTTTTATAATCGGCGCAGTCATAATTACAACCGGTCTTGTTATTGCCGAGTGGAAGGGAAAAAGGTATAATACTAAATCATTAAAATCATGAAGGCAAAAATTCATCCTAAATGGTACCCAGAAGCAAAAGTGACGTGCGCGTGTGGAAATACTTTTGTTTTTGGCGCAACCTACCCCGAACTGCGTGTTGAAATTTGCAGCAAATGCCACCCCTTTTATACGGGACAAATGAAGTACATTGACACGGCAGGTCGCGTCGACGCTTTTAAAACCAAACTTTCAAAAGTAAGGACGAACGTTATATCTAAAGCTGAAAAAAGAAGGCTAAAAAGGGAGAAAAAGATTCAAAAAGAACTTGAACGGCCTGACACGCTGGAAGAACTCCGAAAAAAAGCTGATAAGACTGCAGACAAAAAGAAAAGTAATAAAAGTTAGTATCCTGTATTATGTATTAAGAATCTTGTATTCTATACGTAAAACATAATTCTTCATACAATATACTTACTACACACAATAACCACTAATATGTATGATCATAATACTTACAACTCACAAGCTCACACTAACGCTCCGCAAAAAGCTTACATTGAAATTCGTGGGGCAACCGGTGGGGACGAAGCAAAACTTTGGGGATCGGATTTGATACGCATGTACACGAAATTCGCCATCAAAAAAAATTGGAAAATAACCAGCATAGACGAAAAAACTCTTCTCATTTCCGGCGATAGCGCATTCGATCATCTCAAAAACGAATCCGGTGTTCACAGAGTCCAGCGTGTACCTGTAACGGAAAAAAGAGGCAGGATTCATACTTCCACCGCAACAGTAGCAGTATTACCCGAAATTAAAGAAACGGAAGTTCATATTAACCCACAGGATTTGGAGATATCTTTTTACCGTTCGGGTGGCCACGGCGGACAAAACGTAAACAAGGTATCAACCGCCGTAAGGCTTGTTCATAAACCATCCGGTATCGTTGTCAATGTATCAGAGGAGAGGTTCCAACAACAAAACAGAGAAATCGCTACAAATTTGCTGCGCACCAGACTTTGGGAGCGCGAAGAAGAAAGAAAAATTAGAGAGATAGCCGGTTATCGATCCCCTATCGGCCGTGGTATGCGTTCTGAAAAAATTCGTACATACAATTACCCGCAAAATAGAGTTACCGATCATAGGATCGGAAAATCCTGGGGAAATCTTGATACAATTGTAGATGGAAATTTGGATAAAGTTGTAGAACTAACCAAAAACCTAAATTTATGAACCACCACTTAAAGTCTAATGCTTTTTAACCAGATCAATAATTAAGGATGTGCTTATACCAGATACCGTGTCAACATAAATCATTTCCTATCACGGGTATTTATTATTATATCTTTTTATTCTTAATTTATTTTGCTTTTCAGTATATTTTTTTCTTCTAACTCTAACAAAAATATCGGGTTTTACAACAGAAATTATTTCATCGTCATAACTAGGAACATCAGATAAAAAACCCAATCGACAAACACCTAACGAGGCAACACTATACATTCTAATCTTTTCGTTCATTATCGGTCTTAAATATCCTTTCCTTTCTTTAACAGATAAGTCAGAGTCAACATGAACGACTAAAACATCACCAAACTCTGATCAGTCCTCTAAAGCTTTCATATACCCCCAATGAAGTAAGTCAAAAGTACCCCCAAAGTACAATCTTCTTACCTTTTATCCTCAACCTACCCAGAATTTCGGAAAGCTTTTGTGAAGATACAATTTTTCTATTAGGAAAATGTTTCATCAAATCTTTTGAGGAGATTATAGCACTCTTTTGAAGTACAGAAGTAAACAAACCAGTCCTGTTAATTATTCTATAAACCCACTGAATGGATCATAATCTGTTATTACTTCGCTGCTTCTTGATCACAATCTTAATGTTGCCTTGTAAAGCTCTCTTTTCAGAGGATCCAAACTAAGTCCCAGTGCTTCAAGAGTAAAAATTCCCAAAAGTTCTGAGTCCCCTTTCTCGCCAAACATAACCGGAGCGGCCGCTTCAATGCCGCGATATTCAAACAAGGCATTACCTACTTTCCTTTTGATAACCTTCCCATCCGCCAGTGAAAACGTCTCTTTTCTTACCGGTTTTATACCTATTTTTTTCAGTTCTTTATCCGGAACAACTGTAAATGTTGCTCCCGAATCAACCATAAATTCTGATTCATAAAATTTTTTCGGACTTTCTGGATTTTTAACCTTTAGTTTTATATTGGTGATTCCCATGATCAATTATAACATTGCATTATTCCTCAAACTCACTCAGTGTTGCGGAGACTGTTTTTGTTTCGTCGTCGCGCCAGATTTCGATTTCGACCCGCTGTCCTGCTTTTTTCCCCGAAATTACTTCAGCTAGCCCACCTTCGACGTCTTTTAATTCTTCCCCATCTATTTTCGTAATAATATCCCCCTCCTGAATTCCGGCTTTTTCTGCAGGTGAACCGGATACTACATTCGCAATATAAGCACCTTGCGGAACACTATTTAATATAGCGCTTTCTTCAGGAATCATCGAGTACTCTATGCCCAAAAACGGTTTGGAGGCAAAGCTTCCCGTTTGTTTAAAACCATCAATAGCGGTTTTGACTATATCAATAGGTATTGCAAAACCTATATTTTCGGCTCCTGCAGCAACGGCAACATTGACACCGACAACCTGGCCTGCAGAATTAAGAAGGGGTCCTCCTGAATTTCCCGGATTAATCGCCGCATCGGTTTGTATTACATCATCCAACCTTTCAACATATCCTTCAAAAAAAGATCCTGCAGTGATTCCCCGCCCGATACCGGAAATTATTCCCGTAGTCACCGTAGAACGAAACTCACCCAACGCGGTACCAATTGCAATTACAAACTGACCAACTTTGAGGTTTTCTGACGAACCCATTTCAACTGGTTTGAGTTTTTGTCCAGAAGATGGATCAATTTTCAAAATTGCCAAGTCATTCGAAGGATCTCTACTGATTTCCTTAACCTCATATTCTTCGTTGTCGCTTGTAATAACTTTATATGTCGATTCTGTATCGGAAACAACGTGCTTATTTGTAATTACAAGACCATCTTCTGATATAACAAAACCTGTACCTATGTCCTGGGGTTCTCCTCCCTCAATGCGTGAGCGCAATCCCGAAAAAGGATCGAACTCCAAAATTCTTCTGGCGGGTGTTTGAATGGAAACAGTAACGACAGACGGGCTAACTTTATCTACAACGTCTATAACTACAGACTCCTCCTTAACCAACTTCTGCTCAAGTGTGCCACCTGGAACGGGCTCGGATCTACTCACAAAATAATCCAGTGGCTTAATTACAAAAATCCTGTCTGCTAACGCACCACACAACATTGAAGCAATTACAATCAATAGGATACTTACGAAAATAAGTGTGGACTTCACTTTAAATTTTCCTGTTTTATTATTTTCAAAATCTTCATCCATAACAATTTTTTTATCAGAACAACCTGAGAGCTTCCTGAAGTTGTTCGTCTTCTTCAGTTTCCTCATTATCTTCTATTTCTACTTCAGGTTTCAAGCCCCCCTCATTTACCCAAGTTCCATCAGGAGTTAACCAGCGGGCAACTGTTATATGAAGACCGACACCTTTTTCCAAAACCTGCGGTTCCTGGATAGTACCTTTCCCAAAAGTTGTCACGCCGACAATTTCACCCCTATCGTTGTCCTTTATCGCACCCGCAAAGATTTCAGAAGCAGAAGCCGAGCCTTCGTTCACCAACACAATAAGCTTAATATCTCTAAATCTTCCCAGCTTTTCTACACGGTATTCCGTTCTTTGTCCCTCCCCGCTTTCTTCAACAACCACATTATCTCCAATTTCCAAAAAATCAGATGCAAGATCAATCGCACCCTGTAAATAACCCCCCGGATTGTTACGTACGTCAAATATCATACCTTTAAGATTACTCTTTGAAAGAATTTCAGGAATGTAGTCTTCCCATTCAGTTTGCGTTTCCGCCGAAAACTTTAATATTTTTACATAGGCGACAGAATCGTTTTCTCCTTCATATGTCACTTCAACGCTAGGGACATCAATATTTTTTCTGACTATGTCTGTTACAATAGGATCATCGACTCCCTCCCTTAGAAGTGTTAGTGTCACTTTCGTGTTTGCCGGACCACGAATTATTTGAATCGCCTCGGCAGTGCTCATGCCCATGGTCCCAACATCTATATCTTTTAGATCATCTTTTATCGCCATAATCAGGTCTCCTGACTTAACTCCGGCAGCTTCAGCCGGTGAATTGGGTAATGGCGCAATAACGGCAAGTTGAGTACCCTTAAAACCAATCTGTATTCCAACACCATCAAATGACCCATTTAAATCTTCTTGGACTATTTTGTATTCCTTCGGCGGAATAAAAGCGGTATATGGATCACCTACTGCAGATACCATTCCCTGAATCGCTCCGTACACCATTTCCGACGGAATCAATTTTCCTTTGTCAAAATACTTAACCTGCAAAGTATCCCAAACCTGCCAGAAAAGGGAAAAATTGAGCTCTTTTTTATCATCAGGAACCGTCCTATCGATTGTTACATTAGGAAATTCCAAAAGCGACGCGCTATAGCCTTTATATCCTGATGTATAACCAATAGCATAAGACGCCAAAACTACGATTACGGTTAAAAATATGTTTCTGAGCAATTTATAATTCATTTTTGGAAAATCAATTCTTACCATACAAAACATTTTAACATCTTAAAAAGATATGGCAATAAAAAGGTTAAATGGAGGCGGCAAAAGGAAGCAAGCCCAAATGTCTAGCTCTTTTTACTGCCTTGGTAAGCATTCTTTGGTGTTTCGCGCATGTTCCTGTTCTCATACTGCCAAAGATCTTGGCTCTATCACTAACATATTTTTCCAGCGTATTATAGTCTTTATAATCCGGATCTTTTATTGCTACACAAAACGGACAATGATCCGGAGTTTTATATCGTTTTTTCACTTGTGGCTTTTTACGCTTCATATAAATGGGTTAAAACGGAATATCATCGTCTTCAGAAATTTCAGATTCTGAAGTTTTTTCATCACCGTCAGTCTTGGGTTTTTTACTATCGGACGTAGCCGTTTTAGTTTTTTTTGCGCCAGTCTGCTTCTGGTCATCTGAACCTCCCGGCTGGCTCCCTCCCGCATCGTCAACCGGCACAGGCTCGTCAAAATCTTCAGGAACATTGTAATCATCCTGTGAACCCGAACCCGAAAAGCGCGAGTCCAGTATAATCATGTCATTAATTACAATTTCAGTAGTAGAACGCTCTACCTGATCCTGTCCCATCCATTTTCTCGTCTGAAGCCTTCCTTCAACGTATATCTTTCTACCTTTTGTCAGGAGTTGCGAACAAAGCTCAGCAAGCTTATTCCATGCAACTATACGGTGAAATTCAACGTCCTCTTTTTTATCACCCGTGTCAGTCGTCCACTGTCTGTTGGTTGCCAAACCGAATGTACACACAGCTGCACCCGCAGGTGTGTAGCGCATCTCAGGATCTCTGGTTAAATTTCCAATTAATTCTACTTTATTAAGACTTCTTGCCATAAAACTATGATAATCTGCGAATATTAAATATCTTACTAATAACTATCGATTAATGAAACAACAAAAAATGAGTGTGTTATTACGCTCTTATCAGTAAATATCTAATTATATCTCCGTCTAATCTCAATTTATCTTTAAGATTCTTGGCGTCAGAACCGTCAATTTCCAAGTTATAATGTAAAAAAATTCCAGCTTTTTCTTTCTTTATTTTGTAGGCCAAATCAATTTTCCCCCACTCATCGCTTTTTTTAATATTTCCTCCACTATCTTTAACCAATTTTTCAACCTTCTGTATAACAGATTTCTTCTTCGCGGAAGTCACCTCTCCCGGCAAAACCACTGTAAGTTCGTAATTATTCATTCTAATACAAAGTATAACAAAAATTTTAGAAATTAGAAATTAGCAATTACCGGAGGGTTTTCCGCTTTTTATGGTCACGAACCGCAAGAACCTATTTTCAATGTTTTGAGATTTTTCCTACCAACATCACATTGGATTTTTGACGCAGGATCAATCCTGGAGAGCAGTTCTCCACATATCCGGCAACCGTTAGTCTGCACA
>Ga0265297_10008801_pt1 | contig 13309 bp, 15 predicted proteins | sample Munlanlwell13791_FD_192502 | JGI IMG/M metagenome (GOLD analysis project Ga0265297, IMG submission 192502) | Leachate microbial communities from a municipal landfill in Southern Ontario, Canada - Leachate well 137-91 | ecosystem: Engineered > Solid waste > Landfill > Unclassified | place...
CGGCAGGAAACTCATAAAGCCAGGCATTGACGGCGGGCCGAAACTGCCTCAAAAGGATCACGCGATCCCGGTCCAGGAAGGGAACGATCAGGGCCGCGCCGGGATGCTCGATCACTTCGATGCGTGCTGTGCGGCCGCCCGGCAACCGTCTCCGGCGCCGGACAAGGTCGAATACGCCGCCCCGGTAGATCAGGGCCTTTTTGTTTTTTTTCATCGCAATAAAAACACTCCCAAAAGGATGAAACCGATCCCGAATATTTTCGATGCCGTCAACGTCTCTCCCAGGATAAGGATCCCCAGAATAAAAGCGATCAAGGGATAGGCCCCGGCGATGGGGGTCACACGGGACACATCGCCGTCTTTAAGCGCGTTATAAAACAGCAACTGCCCGATAAAATTAGCGGTAAAACCGCCAAAGACGATCAGACCGATGTTACGTAAAGGAGTATGCGCCAGCTCGGACAAGATCTGCGGCCGCGCGACCAGAAGAACGATCGCCCCCGATGAAACGGCCAGACACCGGACAAAGATCCCCGCTGCAGGCGTCAGCCGCGATAGCCCCATCTTTTCAAACACCGGTACCAGACCCCAGACGAGAGCCGTCATTAAAGCAAAATAGTATGACCGCATAAAGCTCCTTATGGATAAGTCTATTTTTCCTTGATCATCGTTAACAGCATCTTGAAACGCTCTTTGGCAAATACCGCGTGAGGCACGCCTGCCGGCATGATGACGAGGCATCCGGCCGACGCCACGACCTCATCGTCGCCGACCAAAAGCAGGGCCTGCCCCTCCAAGACCTGGACAACGGCATCGAAAGGCGCCGTATGCTCGCTCAAATTCTGCCCGGCATCAAAAGCGAACAACGTGATGGTCCCTGCCGCCTTATCGACAAGGGTCTTGCTGACGACGGCCTGCGGAGAATAGACAACATCTTCTTTCAGATCGATCACATGTCTGAGCATTTTGTCCTTTCCTAAAAACACTTCCCCGTTGTTTTTTTGGTGCAGACCTTGCGTGAACAACGATAACAGATCTCATGGGACAACAAGCGGCCGCGGACGAAATCGTCGATATTCTTCAGGGTGGTGTGGGCGATGTTCGTCAGGGCCTCGTGCGTAAAAAATCCCTGATGCGCCGTCACCAGGACGTTCGGAAACGTCAACAACCTCGCCAGAACGTCGTCCGAGATCACCTCGGAAGAAAAATCCTCAAAAAAATATTCGTTCTCTTCCTCATAAACATCGAGGCCCGCGTAGCCGACCTTTTTGTTTTTGAGCGCTTCGATCAGGGCCCGGGTGTCGATCAGTTTGCCGCGGCCGGTATTGATGATCATGACGCCTGTCTTCATCGTCTTAAGGGTCTTGGCGTTGATCATACGGTACGTCTCCCGGGTCAGGGGACAATGCAGAGAGATAATATCAGATCTTCTGTAAAGGGTCCTTAAATCCGTGTAGGAAAACCCTGTTTGCGCGGCAAAGGCCTCGTCCGGCCCGGGATCAAAGGCCAAAACATGCATCCCGAACCCCTTGAGGATCCGGATGAGTTCCCGGCCGATCGCGCCCGTGCCGATGACACCTGCGGTCTTGCCGAACATGTCGAAACCCAGAAGGCCCTGGATGGAAAAATTGCTGTCGCGGGTCCTGTGGTATGCCCGGTGCGTCTTACGGTTCAGGGCCAGCATCAAGGCCACGGCGTGCTCTGCGACGGCGTGCGGCGAATAGGCCGGCACGCGCACGACATGGATCTTGCCGAACGCCGCCCTGAAATCCACGTTGTTATAGCCAGAGGCGCGCAGAGCAATCAGGCGGATGCCGTTCTTGTGGAGCGTTTTCATGACGTCAGCGTTGATGACGTCGTTGACAAAAATGCAGGCTGTATCAAACCCACGGGTCAAGGCCGCCGTCCCGGGGCCGAGATGCTCTTCAAAATATGTGATAGAGAAACCGAATTTCCTGTTGGCCGCGTCGAAAAATTTCCTGTCATAAGGCTTGGTATCGAAAAAAGCAATCCTGGGAGACTTCATGGCACCCTCTTCCTCACTCGCCTTTCCTGAGCCGCTCTTTAAATTCCTGCCAGGGGAAGCTGTTGCCGGGGCACTCGGTCCTGGCGCCGGGAGCGTCCTTGTGCCGGATCACGTGCGACATCGGTATATGATAATAACTTCTCAGGGTTTCGACGAGCAGAACAAGGGAATCCATCTGCTGTTTTGTGGGCTGCTCGCGCGTGAAATCGCCGACAAGGCAGATGCCGATGCCGCACTGATTCATGCCGCCGGCCTTGCAGTGCGCCCCGTCCATTTGCTTGATCCAGCGGGGAGAGGCCTCGATCTGCCCGTCCCGACGCGTCCTGGAGCCGTTATCGATCACAAAATCGTACCCCAGGCCCCTGTCGAACCCCCTGCGGCGATGGATCTTGTCGAGCGAGGTCGCATCGCCGTCATCCGTCACGCTGTGATGGATGACGATATATTTCCATTTCGCCGACTTAAAGAGCGGAATGACGGGCCGCAACGGCGCCGCGCCGGGGATCAAAAGCTTCTGGCCGATCTTGAGGCTGCGCGGATCGGTGATATGGTTCGCTCTCAGGATGGCATCCGCAGGGACATCATACATCCGGCCGATACGATAGACCGTCTCCGCCGGGCCGATGACATGGACCATGTCCTGCCGGGGGCCGGCCTCGAAAACGGGCTTATAGACCATCTCCGTCGACGGAGGAACGGTCGCGCAGGAAGACAATGCCAGCGCCAGGCCTGCGCAGGCGCATCCATAGAGAAGAAAACGTGGGGCCCCACGGCCTGCCCGCTTCCAGCGGGCGAGCCATGACCCCCTTGCTTTCGGAATTCCGCCGTTGGGCGACATCCCGCCCGAATGCCCATTCAGCTCCACCTTTACAGGCGGGGCATTCTGGGTGCGGGAGAAAGAAGAAACGATAAACCGGGTGCGCATCAGATCTTGTCGAGGAATAGCAAAATGCCCATGACCACAAAAATAAGACCGCCCGCCATTTTCAGCCATTCGGGCTTGATGAAACGGGACAAGACGGCTCCTAAAAGGACGGAGATCGCCGTCACCACGACATAAGCGCTGACAGAACCCAGCCAGACCACCCACGGCCTCTGGGATTTGGCGGCCATGGTCAGGCCGACCAGCTGGGTCTTGTCCGCCATCTCGGCAAAAAAGATGGCGCCGAATGTGGCCAGAAATATTTTCCAATCCATGCGAAACTCCTTGAGTTTTAAACCTTCCGAGTTGGAATTATCTTTTCCTTCAAAGGATATTTTCCGCAAGAAAAAGCCTCGCCTTCGGGGCAATACCCCAAGGCGTCGCACTTGGCCGCCACGTCGCCAAAGACCTCCGGCAATTTCTGGCGGCACAACTTCAGCATCTCGTCGCCCAGCCGTTTGATCTCCCATTGCGCGCGCTGGCAACAGCGCTGATGGAAAAAATGGATCAGCTCGCGGCAATTCATGGTGACGACGATCTTGGTCTCCGCCGCCTGGGGCAGGACAAAGCGCACGTCCTGGTTGGCGTTCTGCCCCACCTTGCCTTTTTTATTGAAAGCCTCCAGCAGCTTGTTATAACTGGACTGGATCATCTCCATGGTCTTGAGAAATTCCGCCCTCAAAGGTTCGTCCTGCTCGATGGAAGGCGGGATGATATAATCGAAATTCGTCTCTTTCACATAGCGCTGGCTCTGCTGGGAAAACGAGGCGATCCTGTGGCGCACCAGCTGATGCGTCAGCGCGCGCGAAACGCCTTCGATCGCAAAGGTGAACTTCACGTGCTCCAGGGGGCTCTCATGCCCCGAGGCGACGACCTTGCGGATGAACGCCGCCTGCTTCTGCGGGTCCCCTTCTTTTTCATCGAACAGCTCGCCGGAGAACCGCGGAGAATAGCACTGACGGCAGGCCGCGTAGATCAGGGCCACGGGGTGCTGCGACATTTCCAGCAAACGGACATTCAATTGAACCTGAGGCATAGATCGATACTCCTTCTCTTGGGGAAATTTTGCATATTGTTGTCCTATCATAGCAAACAATGCCAAACCTGTGAAAAGATTTTTTATTTGCCAAGTCCGTTCTCTTTGATATAATAAATATACAATTTGGCGATGTAGCTTCTGGCGACATGGAATCAACCATGAGGAAGCATATCTAAAAGAAAATCGTGAGCCTGGGTTTTCGAAACCAGGCTTTTTTATTTCATACGCTTACTCAGATTAAACAATGACGGTACCGGAAACATCCTCTCCTGTTCAATCGACCCCCTTGACGGCCGACCACATCAGCCGGGGCGCACGCATGGCCCCCTTTGCCGGCTGGAACATGCCTATCCAGTACGACGGCATTATCGCCGAAACCCTGCATACGCGGTCCGCGGTGAGCTGTTTTGATATCTGCCACATGGGCGAGTTTCTCCTCAAGGGCGATCCTGAGACCTGCGGTCTGGAACATCTCGTCACCGCGCGCCTACAAGATATGCCGTCGAGAAGCTGCCGCTACGGCTCTATCCTCAATGAGAAAGGCGGGGTCTTGGACGATTTGATCGTCTATCGCAAGGGGCCGGCGGATTGGATGATCGTCGTCAACGCGGCCACCATCGAAAAAGATAAGAAACATTTCCAGGCGCACCTGAAGCCTGGAACGGATTTCCGCGATGTCTCCGCGCAAACCGGAAAAATAGACCTTCAAGGCCCCCTCTCGCGCGACATCATCAAGGCGATCGCGCCCGCGGCGACGGCCATCGGCTATTATACCTTTATAGAGACCGAGGTGCTGGGCCGGCCGGCCCTTGTCAGCCGCACGGGCTACACCGGAGAGCTGGGCTATGAGCTATATGTCCCTGCCCAGGAAATCCCGGAACTCTGGAAGAAGCTCCTGGACGACCCCCGCGTCAAGCCGGCAGGCCTCGGCGCCCGCGATGTCCTTCGCCTGGAAATGGGCTACAGCCTCTACGGCCAGGACATCAACGAAGAAACGACCCCTCTCGATGCAGGCCTCGAAAAATTCGTCGATTTCAAAAAAGATTTCATCGGCAAAAGCGCGCTGGAATCCAAAAGGAAAACGGGCACGACGCGCCAACGCGTTTTCCTGCGCACGCTCTCGCGCCGGTCTCCCCGGCATGAGCATCATATCTTCGTCGACGGCCAAACAAAAGGCATCGTGACCAGCGGCACGTTCTCGCCGCACCTGAATTGCGGCATCGGCATGGGATTCCTTGAAAACATCCCGGCGGCCCGCGCGTTGAATATTTCTGTCGGAGATGATAAAGTGCAGATCGAGGCTGTGATCACGGATAAGCCGTTCGTGAAACACACATCTCTTAAACAATAAGGGCGCTGGTCGGACGAATAAGTCCGACTGTTTAGCGCGGCCGCGAGAAGGTGAGCGGCCCGGTGGCGCGCGCCTGTCCGGCCTTCGGCCGAGACAGGCAGGCGCCGCAGCCAAACTTTTGGTGACGATAAAAAAGGAGTTTGCCATGAACATCCCGGATGGGCTTTATTTTACGAAGGAGCACGAGTGGGTCAAGATCGAAGGAACGACGGCCATGGCCGGCATCACGGATTACGCCCAGCATGCCCTGGGCGACGTCACATTCGTCGAACTGCCTAAGAAAGGACAGGTCTTGAAACAATTCCAGTTGATGGCGACCATCGAATCCGTCAAGGCGGCCTCGGACATCTATGCACCCGTCTCGGGGACGATCGTCGAGATAAACGCCGAGCTCAACAGCAACCCCGGCCTGGTCAATCAGGACTGCTACGCCAAAGGCTGGGTCGCCAAGGTCATGCTGGCGGACCCCCAGGAGACCAAGAACCTGCTGGACCCTGCCGCCTACAAGGCTTACGTCGAAGGACTATAAATCCTATGCCCGATTATATCGCCAATACGGAACGCGACACCCAGGAGATGTTAGGGGCCATCGGCGCGCCGAACATCGAAGCCCTCTTTGACGTCATCAAGAAAGAGCAACGGCCGCGTTCGTTCAATCTGCCGCCAGGATGTTCCGAATTCGAGGTCACGGCCCGCCTGAAAAGTCTCGCGGACAAAAACGCCAAAGACCTTCTCTGCTTTATCGGCGCAGGCTTCTACGACCACGAGATCCCTTCTGTCGTCGACCACTTAAGCTCCAGGAGCGAATTTTATACGGCCTACACCCCTTACCAGCCGGAATGCTCTCAAGGGACCCTGCAGGCGATCTACGAATATCAAAGCGTGATCTGCCGCCTCACCGGCATGGAGATCGCCAACGCCTCCCTCTACGACGGCGGCACCGCCCTCTATGAAGCCATGATGATGGCGCGGCGGGTCACAGGACGCAACCGCGTTTTGATCGACAGCGCGGTCTCGCCCATCTACCGCACCATGCTCACCAGCTACACCAAGAACCTGGAGATTGAGTTCGTCGAGATCCCCGTCGTCCACGGCCAGACGGACCGCTCCCAGATCAAAAAGCAGCTTAACGGCCAGACCGCCTGCGTCATCCTGCAGAACCCGAATTTCTTCGGCGCGATCGATGACCATACGGACATCGTTGCCGACGCCCATCGCCAAGGGGCCCTCGCCATCGCTTCGGTCTATCCCATCAGCCTGGGGATGCTCAAAACCCCGGCGGAATGCGGTTTTGACATTGCCACCGGCGAAGGCCAAAGCCTGGGACTGCCCCTGTCCTTCGGCGGACCCTACCTGGGATTTATGGCGACAAAACGAGATTTGGCGCGCAAGATGCCCGGCCGCATCGTCGGCCAGACCGTCGATACGAACGGCAAGACAGGTTTTGTCCTGACCCTGCAAGCCAGAGAACAGCATATCCGCAGGGAAAAAGCGACGTCCAACATTTGTTCCAACGAAGCGCTCTGCGCGCTGCGCGCCTGCATCTATCTTTCCTGCATCGGTAAAGAGGGTTTGGTCGAGCTGGCGGCCCTGAATTACCGCAACGCCGAATATCTCAAGAACCTGCTTTCGAAGATCAAGGGCGTAGAGGTCAAACGCAGTTCGCCGACATTCAACGAATTCACGGTCGTCCTGCCCAAAGACCCGCATGCCGTGATCGCCGCCATGCTGAAAAAAGGCATCGCCGCCGGCTTCCCCTTGGACCGCTATTACAAAAACATGGACTGCTATATGACGGTGGCCGTCACCGAAAAATATAAAGAGAAAGACCTCGTGCATTATGCCAAAACACTGGAGTCGGTCTTATGGAGCTGACGCCTTTGAACCGTCCTGAACAAACGCAGCGCGCCGAAGGGCTGATCTTCAACAAAAGCCGTGCCGGCAGGCGTTGCACGCGTTTCTCCCTGCCCGACGTCCCGCAGGCCCCGGCGCCGGACGCAAAATTCCTGCGGCATTCTGCCTGCGAGCTGCCGGAAGTCTCGGAACTCGACGTCGTGCGCCACTTCACAAACCTCTCGCGCCTTAACTTTTCGGTCGATACCAATTTCTATCCCTTGGGCTCCTGCACCATGAAATACAACCCGAAATTCACCGAAGATATCAGCCGCCTGGAAGGGTTTTGCAGGCTCCACCCCATCCTGCCGCAACTCAAAGGAGGCGCTCTCTGCGTCCAGGGCGCGCTCGAAGTCCTTTATGAAACGGAACAGCTGCTCTGCGAGATCACCGGCATGGACAACTTCACCATGCAGCCGGCCGCCGGCGCCCACGGGGAATTGACGGGCGTCATGCTCATCGCCGCCTACCACCGCGCCAAAAAGAGAAAACGTAAATATGTCATCATCCCGGATTCCGCGCACGGCACCAATCCGGCGAGCGCAGCCATCGCCGGCTACGAGATCATCAACGTCCCTTCCAACGCGGACGGCACGATGGACTTGGCGGCCCTCAAGGAAAAACTCAACGAAGACGTGGCCGCCATCATGATGACCTGTCCCAACACGCTGGGGCTCTTCGAGAACCAGATCGATGAAATCGCGCGCCTCGCCCACAAGGTCGACGCCCTCATGTATTACGATGGAGCTAACCTCAACGCGATCCTCGGGCACTGCCGGCCTGGCGACCTGGGCTTTGACGTCATCCACCTGAACCTGCACAAAACATTTGCAACGCCGCACGGCGGCGGCGGGCCGGGAGCAGGCCCGGTAGGCGTCAAAAACAAACTGGCGGAATTTCTCCCCGTCTCCCGGGTAAAAAAAGACAAAGACGGAACATTCACCCTGGATTATGCCCACCCGGACTCCATCGGCTACCTTGCCCATTTTTACGGTAACTTCCTGGTGATCGTAAAGGCCTATGCCTATATCCTCTATCTGGGCCGCGAAGGGCTCATCCGCACGGCCCAGCAGGCGGTCCTCAACGCCAATTACATCCTCGCCAAACTTAAAGACCACTACGACACGGCGGCCGCGCGCTGCATGCACGAATGCGTCCTGTCTGCCGCTCCTCAGACCGCGCACGGCGTCCACGCGCTCGACATCGCCAAATATCTCATCGACTGCGGCATCCATCCGCCGACGATCTACTTCCCTCTCATCGTCAAGGAAGCCCTCATGGTCGAACCGACGGAAACGGAATCCAAGGAAACCCTGGACCATTTCATCGACTGCATGGTCCGCATAGCCCGCCTGGCCAGGGAAGACCCGGCAACCCTTAAGAATGCGCCTCTCACCACGCCTGTGGCGAGGCTCGACGAAACCAAGGCCGCGCGCGAGATGAATTGCGCGTCCCTCTGATCGATGGTCCGGCGCCGGCCTCAAACAGACAGACTTGAGCCCATGAAAACCTTTCGCCTGATCACATCGGGATATGCCGACGCCGCCACGAACATGGCCGTCGACGAAACCCTCTTCCTCTCTTACAGGGAAAACGGCGGCCTGCCGATCTTGCGCCTCTACGGCTGGAGGCCGGCCGCGTTCTCCTTCGGCATCTCCCAGGACCCTGCCGCGCTTTTTAACGCCAAGGCGCTTGAGGCCGGCGCCGTATCCATCGTGCGCAGGCCTACGGGGGGCGGCGCCATCTTTCACGACGATGAACTGACCTACTGCCTCGTGGCCTCGACCGAAGACCTGGGACTGGAGACGCGCGGTGTCAAGGCATCCTACGGAAGAATTACGTCTTTTCTGATAGAGGCCTATCGCGCCCTGGGGCTGAAAGCCGGATTTGCCGGAGACAACGGCGCACAGGACGTGCGCCACAAGATCGCCGAACTATGCTCAAGCCGCCATGAAGAATACGACATCCTCATCGGCAACAGGAAGCTCGGGGGCAGCGCGCAAAAACGTTCGAAAAATATCGTCCTGCAGCACGGTTCCATCCCTTTAAGCTTCGATCGCCGCCGGGCTAAGGCTTTCCTCAAACATCCTTTGCCGGACGCCGCGGCCCTGAGCAGCCTCCTGGAACGGCGCATCGACGAACACGAAATATCGGAAGCGGTCAAAACAGCTTTCGGGTCCCACTTTTGCGCCGATCTTCTGGATTCGGGTCTGGATCGGAGAGAAGAACAGCTGGCACTCTTCTTGAGGAACAACAAATATTCCGCCGATGGCTGGAATCTCAAAAAAGTCGATCCTTTAACAGGAAACACCCATGCCTATCGAACGCAGGCCGCCATGGCTTAAAAAAAAGATAGAATTTGGCGACGCCAAAGACACGGCCGAACTGCTGGCCCGCCTCGGCATCAATACCGTCTGCCGCGAAGCGCGCTGTCCGAACATCTCCGAATGCTATAAGAACCGCCACGCGACATTCCTCATCCTGGGAAAAGTATGCACCCGTTCCTGCGCCTTTTGCCATGTCACCAAAGGTATTGCCCCCGGACCTCCTGACCCGGCGGAGCCCGCGCGCGTGGCCGAGTGCGCCCGGCAAATGGGATTGCGCCACGTCGTCGTCACGAGCGTCACGCGCGACGATCTGCCCGACGGCGGCGCCGGCCACTTCGCACGAACTACGGAACTCCTGCGGCAGCTTGCGTCACGGCCGGCCGTCGAAGTCCTGGTGCCGGACTTCCGGGCGGACGCAAACGCTATCGCCGCTGTCGCCGCCAGCTCGCCGGACATCTTCGGACATAACCTGGAGACCGTCTGCCGTCTTTATCACCTGAGGCCCGGGGCCGACTATCGCCGTTCCCTTGATGTGCTTGCCTGCGCCAAAAAGAAAAACGCGCGAATCAAGACAAAAACCGCCCTCATGCTGGGGCTTGGAGAAACACAAGACGAGGTGACGGAGGCGTTTCGCGATTTAAGAGACGTGGACTGCGACTTTTTGGCGCTGGGGCAATATCTGAGGCCGGACAAAAAAAATACCGAGGTCAAAGAATATCTTTCGCCTCGGATATTCGAAGAGTACCGCCGGGTCGCCCTCTCTCTGGGCTTCCTTCACGTCGAAAGCGCGCCTTACGTGCGCAGTTCTTACCGCGCCGGCGCTTACCTGGGACCGCAACCGTCATAGACGGGTTTTCAGCATGATCGTAATGACGGCGGCCAGCGCAGCAACCACAAGAAACAGCCCCATCGCCTTCGTATTGCGCACTTCTTTCTCCATGGAAACAGGCTGCATATTCCAGTTGATCCGCCGATAGAAAGCGATCTGGAACTGGATGGCTTTGTCCGGCTTCAGGTAGATAAAAAGACCAATGACAAAGCTCAGGGCTGAAAAAAGATATAACGCGGGAAAACAATAGAACAGCTTCCACATACCCACCTCCTTATCCCACCTCCGGTGGGATAACCCCGCAGCCTGCGCCGTTCATTTTGTGAGTGCCTTGGCCCGCCACCGGCGAGGCCGGGGCGCATATGAACAAAATGAACAAGCCGATTAGGCAAGGGGTCCTCTCTCTCGTTTCCCTCCGCCTCCGGCGGGATGACTCCATTGTACGAATTATTCTATTTTCGGCGGACGGCTGGCCGTCGAAAAAAACCGGACAAGATTCAGGACAATCAACCCCAGGAGTCCGGCAAAACTAAGCAAGAAGATCGACCGCCAGAAAACATTGGCAGCCCTGAGGATCTTGATGTCTTCGACGTAGATGACCTCGCAGGCCCCGGCGCCGCCGTCTGTGCGGCAGGTGCTCGTGTGCCAGCTGACCTCGGAAGGCGCATTCCAATCGCCGCCGGAACCGATCTTGCGGGCCTTGACATTCACCAGCTTCCCTGTGATCTTGATCTGGTCCCCATAGACCAGGAAACCGACGATCCTCTCGAACTTCCTGTTGCTCATCAAAAGATGGTTATTGGAGATCTGGGTCAGATTGAACGCAATGGGCTCCCGCCACTGCGCCCAGCAAAACCGGCAGTCCTGAGAGAAAGACAAAGTGCCCGCCCGATACGACTTTTTCGAAAGGTTCTCTCCCCAAATAAGACAAAGGTCAAAAGGAAAGACTTTGTCGAAATTATAAATGGTGAATGTCCGGTAATTAAGCTTGTGGACGAGCATGGCGCTGATCTCATAATGATACAGCGGTTCAAGTTCGTAGACATAGCCGTTGGCCTTGAAGGTGATGGGCGCAGATGCAGCCAGGGGCGTCTGGATGGGGTCCTGAAGGACTTCAGGCGCGATATTGCCGACGCTCTTATAGTTGTTGCGGCCGAAGAAAGAAATGACAAGCAACCCCAGAAGGCCCCAGAAAAGGTTCTTTCTGATAAAAGACGGGATTCCCATGGCGCTATTATATCACGACACCAAAAAAAGATGAATTCAAAAGAGGGAGCAAACCCCGGGCTTTCCATCATGGGCCTCGTTTGACGATCCCTGACCCGTCAAAGAAGGCCCGCAATCGCGGTCAAAAAGATCTATAACTCGTTAAATAAGAAATAGTTAGAAAATATCTGGAAGCAAGACAGGAGGACAAAAAAAGGACAGGGGGAGAAATCTGGTAAATATTACCGGGCAAAGCCTGCCCTCTAGTAGTTTCTCCCCCTGTCTGATATCTTCTTTCACTCTAAAATCTAACACAACAAGAGCCGGATTTTCAAGGGGTGCCGGAAAAGAAAACGAAAAAACACGCAGCCACCAGCCGCAGGCGTTACCAAGACAACTTGAGACCGATATAGTGCTGGAAAACGGCATCGTCACCGGCGATCCTGGCGGCGTGGTCGACAAGGTCGTCCGAACCCGCAGCCTGATAGTGAACCGTCGGATTGTCCACCGACGTCATGTTCCACCAGCCGTCAAAAGCATAGAACACCTCAAGGCTGTATCTTGTTTTCGCTGTCTGCGCCAATGCCACCTTCAGCTGCAATCGCGGCACGAAATTGTTCTCCGAATCCGAAACGCCGATGCTGTAATTCGTCGGCGCTCCGACAAAAGGCAAGGATACGTTCTCAAAACTCTGCTGTCCCTTAAAGTCCGTCATGCGGTAATAAAAACCGGCACTCATCGAACAATTCAGGCGGAGGTCTTTCGTGAAACCATGCCCCCCCTTGAACCCAGCCTTGATGCCGACCAGATTATCGCGCAGCGTTTCGGATGTATACGTGTATGTCGGATTGCCGTTATCATAATCCACGCCCGTCGTCGAGAACGACGCCTCCTGGTCAAAATAAGCGTACGCTACACCCAAGACAGCATCCACACCCCAGCCCTTGACCTCGCGCATCGCACGGATGAAATCAAGCTGAACATCCACATCCGTCGTCTTATAAGTGAATTTCAAATCCGCCAGGGCATTGGCATTGGTCTGGTCTCCGCCGATCTCAACCGCCTGCTGGCCGCTGTGCGTGCTGGCGTCAAGAAAAGGCACAAGCGACGTGTTCGTCGGATTGCCCGCGGCGGCGATAGAACCGCCGGGCACTTGCGACAGATCGGTCGTCCCCACCTCTGTGCCGCCGACGCTCAGCTGGAGGCCGGACTTTTCATCGAGGACATAGCCAAAGATCAATGTTCCAAAACCTCCCCAGGCATCGGCATCATGCTCCAGGGGAGTCCCGACGGCGGCGGCCGCAAAGATCTCGTCCTGGGTCTGGATCAAATGATAACTGTCGCGGCGCTGATAAACTCCGCCGCCTTCCAGCCCGATCGTGAGTTTTTGGCCGGCCGGCTGACCTTCGGCAGCTTCGCATGCAAGACAAAAGGATAAAAGGAAAAGAACGCCGAGGAGAAAAAGAAAAAACGTTCTTCTGAAAAATAAAATCACAACCCCCTCCTTCTTGTTACAAACCTCTCAAAAAACTCCATCCTTATGATCCTGCAAGCTCCGCATATCTTTCGGGGAATCTGTACCCGCGCCACGTGATCATACCCTCTTTGTTGATGATCAGAAATACGGGGATGCCGCCGATATCATAGGTATCGCAGACCTTTCCGTCCTCATCCAGAAGGACGGGAAAAGGAAGGCCCTCCTTCTCTGCAAAGCCC
>Ga0265297_10008802_pt1 | contig 13309 bp, 13 predicted proteins | sample Munlanlwell13791_FD_192502 | JGI IMG/M metagenome (GOLD analysis project Ga0265297, IMG submission 192502) | Leachate microbial communities from a municipal landfill in Southern Ontario, Canada - Leachate well 137-91 | ecosystem: Engineered > Solid waste > Landfill > Unclassified | place...
GCCCTTTGAGCCGTCGATGGAAACCTCGAGCAGCGGGCTGGCCAACGCTTCTTTAGCCGCGTCAATGGCGCGGTTCTGTCCGGTGCCTCGCCCGATTGACATCCATGCCGGGCCGGCGTCTTTCATGATTGATTTGACGTCCGCGAAGTCCAGGTTAATCATACCGGGGGTGGTAATCACCTCGGCGATTGCCTGAACACCGTGCCGCAGTACGTCGTCCGCCAAGCGGAAGGCGCTGTCAACGCCGGTCTTGTTGTCGCACAGGGCCAACAGGCGGTCATTGGGGATGATGATAAGCGTATCTACCTTATCAACAAGACCCTGAATGCCCGATTCTGCTGTTTCCATGCGGTGTTGCCCCTCAAACTCGAAGGGCTTGGTGACTACCGCGATGGTCAGCGCGCCGCTGGCTTTAGAAATTTCCGCGACTACCGGGATTGAGCCTGTGCCGGTGCCGCCGCCCATGCCGGCTGTGACGAATACCATGTCTGCGCCGCTGACGATTTCCCGCAATTCCTCGCGGGTTTCCTCGGCAGCCCTGGCGCCCACGGTATGGTCGCCGCCTGCCCCCAGCCCTCTGGTCAACTTAGGACCGAGCTGGACGCACATCGGCGCTTCACATACAGCCAATGCCTGGGCATCGGTGTTCATCGCAATGAACTCCACACCCTGGATGTTCTCCCTCACCATTCTGGTGATGGCATTGCTGCCGCCGCCGCCTAAACCGATTACTTTAATCTTAGCTGGGTTTGCTACAAAACTGGTTCTAGCCATTTCATCCTCCTTTTAGGATGTTCTCACCATATCGACACTTTATCCGAATAACTTCTTTAATTGTGACGCTAGCTTGAATATGTTCCCCGGGAAACCGCCGCCACTGATACGGCCTCTTTGATGGTACTTATTGCCCCAGAGCAGCAGCCCGACGCTGGTGGCGTAAGCTGGGTCTTGGAGCATATCGCCGATGCCGTAGGTGTTAGTGGGAACGCCGATTCTTACCGGCATATTAAGTTGTTCCCTGCCCAGCGCCGCCAGACCGCTTAGGTTGGCGGAGCCGCCGGTCAAAACGAGGCCGGAGGGTACAAGTTCTTCATAATCCGTATTGGGCATTTCCAGCACGATGAGTTTTAGAATCTCTTCGACTCTGGCCTTGATGATTTCGCAGAGGTCCTGGTAAGAAACGCCGTGCCCGTCTTGCGAGATTGCCGGGGAGGTATCGTCCTTTTTCTTTTTATCATTTATTACCGGCATTACGCTGCCGTACTTCTTCTTCATTTCTTCGGCTATCTCGAACGGTAACCCCAAACCAATCGCCAGGTCGCGCGTTAGCTGGTAACCGGCTACCGGCAGAATTGAGGTATGCCAGATGCTGCCTTCCCTGAATATGGCTACATCGGTGGTTCCGCCGCCAATGTCCGCCATGATAACGCCTACCTGTTTTTCATCATCGGAGAGAACAGCCTCGCTGCTGGCTAAAGGCTCCAGTACGAGGTCTTCGACATCAATTCCCAGGCTGCGGATGCACTTTACCAGGTTCTGAATGGAGGTTACCGCCGTGGTAATCACGTGGGTCTCCACATCCAGCCTAAAGCCGTGCATACCCACCGGGTTTTTCACACCCGGCTGGCCGTCAACCGAGTAGTTACGGGGGATTACGTGCAGCAGCCTTCTATCAGCTGGGGTCTTAACCAGCTGGGCTGAGGTTAAAACGCGTTTCAGGTCGCCGGGGCGCACCACTTTGTCGCCGCGGGTTATTGCTACAACGCCGTGGTTGTTGTTCGAGGCTACGTGCCGTCCCGTTACACCTATATACGCCGTCTCCACTTTAAAGTTGCTGGTCTGTTCCGCTTTTTTCACCGATTGGCGGATTGAGTCCCTGGCTTCATGGATGTTAACCACCAGGCCCTTATGCAGACCCTTTGAGGGGGCGATGCCAACGCCTACGACACGGGGTACCCCATCAACTACATCTGCCATAATCGTGCAAATCTTGGTAGTTCCGACATCGATTGAAGTTACGATATTACTCTTTTTCATGTTCCCTCCTCAATAAGCTGGATCGGTATGGGTTCCTTGTTGTCCAGTTACTTATATTAACGTTAATGACCTCCAATAGATTTACCCTGCCAGGAGAACTATCCTGGATTTTTGCATTAAGGTTAGTTTTTGCCAGCTATTGGATTTAGCTATTGTTACAAAATCATGGCTGTCCCCTGCAACATGGCCGTCGCTTTGAGTAGCCGTACTCTCGGCGGCTCTCAATTTAGCGCTGCGGCTGCGCGGGTTATTCTTAATTTCCATTTCCGTTGGAACGATTACCTTGCGGTTTATCAATTTCAGGCGGGGGTTGTGCCCGCAGATGCATATCGGAGTTCGCGGTGGACAGATGCAGCCCTTGGCTTCCTGCTGCATGAACTGCTTTACAATCCGGTCCTCCAGCGAATGGTAGCTGATTACTACCAGCCTGCCGCCATAGCCCAACAGGTCAAGCGCCTGCTTTAGAACGGATTCCAGATGCTCCAGCTCGTGATTAACGGCGATGCGGAGCGCCTGGAAGGTCTTGGTAGCCGGGTGTATCTTGCCCCGCCGCCCCACGGCTTTCTCGATTATCTGCGCCAGTTGGAGTGTGGAAGTTATCGGGCGCTCGTTTATAATACTCCGGGCGATGCGGTAGCTCTGGCTTTCTTCGCCGTAAGCCCGGATAATCTGTGCAAGTTTAGATTCGGAGCTTCCATTAACAATGTCGGCGGCGCTGACTTTCTGGTTCGGGTCGAATCTCATGTCCAGCGGCGTATTGCTTTGGAAGCTGAAGCCGCGGTCGCCGCCCAGCTGCAGTGAGGAAAGTCCCAGGTCGAGTAATATGCCATGCACCGGATAGAACTTGTATTTCAGGCAAATATCGCGCAGGTTGCCGAAGTTATCATTCACCAGCAGGGCGGATTCTTTATAATTCTGAAGCCGCTCTTTCGCGGCTTCCAGGGCATTAGGGTCGGCGTCTATGCCAAGCAGCTGCCCGCCGGGAGCGCTCTTATCTAAAATTGCCGCGGCATGACCCCCGCCGCCGACTGTACAGTCAACGTAGCGGCCGCCCGGCTCGATGGCCAGCGCTTTAAGCGATTCCTGTAAAAGGACCGGCTTATGGCTTGATGTCGATTTATTTCCCATTGGGCTCCAGGCTTTCAATAATTTGCCAGGCTTGCTGCTGGCTGGCTGCCTTTTCTTCCTCCCACAGCGCTTTGTTCCAGATTTCCAGGTAGGTGTTCACGCCCACCACTACGGCTTCTTCGGCTATCTGGGCATGGTCGCGCAGAGGAGCAGGGATAGCCACACGTCCCTGGTTGTCAATCGTGGTGCTGAAGGCGGTAGCGAATAGGGCGCGGTTCAGCCGGCGCATCTTGCTGCGCGCCAGCGGACTGCTCGTCAGCGAGTCGGACAGCTTAGTCCATTCCGACGTCGTGTAGGCGGTGATGCAGTTTTCTGCGCTGGACGTTAAGACCACCCCGTCTTTAAAGACGTTGCGGAACTTGGGCGGAATCATTAATCTGCCCTTTTCGTCCAACCTATAGTCAAATTCACCGTAAAACATCTTCTTTAACTACTTTTACCCTTATCTTACCACAATCTACTACTATTTACCACAATTTACCATTTTATAACATAATAATACCTGTTTGTCAAGTCGGATACCGCTTTTTATTATATGTAGATACAACGGAAAATCGTTCGTGATGGGCTGCAGACGTATTTAGGGCAACAGCGGGCGATTGGGCGATAGTGAAAAAGAAGTGGAAATAGGGGTACTTTTGGGCTATTTTGACATCGCTTTTTGCTTTAGCTCTTTTGGCATCCGCTCGATGGCATAACGCAGGGCGGTGCGGGGCATTTTCGTTTTGTTCTTCATGACGTAGTCGAATATCTCATCCTGGTGTAAAATACTGGCGTCTTTCAGCATCCAGCCGTACCCCTTTTGCACCAGATCGTCGCCGTCGGTCAACAGGATATCGGCAATCTCCAGGATGTCTTTAAGGAACTTGCCTCGTTTAGCGGGTATTATTAGTGTTACCGCGGCGGCGCGGCACAGCCACCTATTCGGCGACTTCGCCCACTGCTTTAGATTTTTTAGGTACTGTGGATACATCTCTACCAGTGCGCCCACGCTGTGGTTGCAGAAGGTATCGCACTTGGCCCAGTTGTTAATATATTTTTCCAGCCACTCCTCAAAGATAATGAAATCATCCGGTTCGTAAGCCTCATGCAGGCGGTAGCACCACTCGCAGGCTATAATCGACTCTTCGTTATAATTCGACTTAAACAATTCCTCGCAAAGGCGGAAGATTTCCTTTTTACCCAGCGCCTTGACCTGCGGAAAATACTTCATCCCGATTTTTACCGCTTTTGGGTTGGTAACGCCGTAGAAGGCGACGTCCTCTTTAAAGTACTGATGATAGGTGTTCCTGGTTTTCTCATCGGCCTGCTCCGTCAGTTCCCGTCGGATGACCGTTATTACGTTGTTGGTCAAGCGCTTGTCCTTCTCACATATGTTTTGCTCTATTATACATTATTTACCCGGGTAGTGTATCATTTTGAAATTAACAATCAATAAATACCATTGACAATGCTTGAGCGATGATTTACGCTTTAAGTATGGTAAGAAAAAAGAAAGACCATGACTTCGCTGTAAATGCTTTTAGAGTAATGCAAGAAGCTACCGGACAAGTTGAGCCGGAAACACCCAGGACACGTAAGGAATATGACTATAAGGCTTTAGGACGTAAGGGTGGACTAAAGGGTGGTAAAGCTAGGGCAGATAAACTCACGCCTGAACAACGCAAGGAAATAGCCATATTAGCTTCAAATGCCCGATGGAAAAAGAAGTAGTGTTATTCTAAACCCATTTTCCGCCATTGAATATCATCAGTAAAATCAAGCGGTATTTGAATGGGTTCATCATCAGGATTTATCCTGTTCCAGTGTTCAGCATCATAAGTTAGTTGTAACCCATCATCAACCATTTGTTCACGTCTAGCAATTAGAGATTTACGCATAGGTTCACGTGGTGCTTCTTCTATGTTAATCCAGAACATAGCTTGACCAACTTTATAAGCATGATTAACGCGATATGGATGTCCGGTTACTTTATCTGTGTCAATTTCCTCACGTGCAGCTTGTGTGAAATCGGCTGCTAGTCGGTCAAGCGGGTCTGCTGGTTTCGGAAGAGGCCATCCTTTATTAACAGCATATTCAGCAATCTTACGCATATCTACTTCCGATTCGCCAGTTTCCGACTTATAAAGTCTGATGATTTGTTGCATTTCTTTATGTTTTGATGTTGTGTATCTCATTGGCATAGACCCCCTGTGTTATTAGGCTGCGATTGGGGCAATATCTCCCCAACCATCAACAATGGCACTAGATGATATTAAGTGCCTAACCTTTACCAAATATTTCCTAAATAATTCATACCTCCCAGTACGATGATGTAATTGTCCTACAACTAATCCTGGATGGATGTTTAGTGAACGTGCAAAACCAAGCATATCAAGTTCAGTAAATATAGGTGATTTACGTTCTATATATCTATCAAGAAACTTTGATGGTACACAAAATTCGGCTGCTGCTTGATTAGCTGTCTTTTCTTCTTGTGATGTTATTGTATCAAGATTTTCTTCAATTTCTGTATCAAGCATTATTGCAGATTGACCATCACGTTTTGAGACGTGCTCAAGTTCATGTCGAAGAACAAACCAAAAATTGTCTATTCTATCATGTCGTATTGACATCGCAATAACCGGAATCTCATTATCTAGCCAAAGACACACCCCATCAATCTTGGCATCAGCTAATGATTCTACAATAACAAAACGTATTCCCCCTTCTGTAAGAATACGAGGGACTTTCCGTATTTCTTGAGGGGAAAGCAGAAGAGACTTTAGGTTTGAAATGGTGTTTTTTGCTGATGTTAAAGAGAATTTTGGAGTTATTAAGTCACTTGATATATGTTTAACACGATATAACCATGCTAGTTGCGTGGGCGTAATATCGCCAACTACAGAAGTTTTTTTCGCAGCATGTGGAAGTATCTCTATTTCATTTACTTGTTTTACTCCAAAAAATCTTGTTAGTTCAGTTTGAATAGTATTTACATCACGAATATCATTAGCTTTAATCCACCCACGCTTCATCATTTCAGCAACTGGTAACCCTCCAAATAAATGCACCCTTAAATTCCTATCGGGGTCTGGTATTTGCGCGTATCGTGCTTTGGCTAAATCAAACGATTTTTGAAGTTCAAGAAATTTGTCGGCTGATACATCGAATAGGTCTTGGAATATCAACGCCATTTCGGCAGTAACCGGACGTTTATCTGCCACGATACGATTAATTCCTGTTTCATCCATTCCAAGTACAATAGCTAACAATCTTTGATTCCAACCTTTTGATTCTATAAGGGCACTTACTAATTGTCCAGGTGTGCGATAATTATCAATATTCATCATAAAACCATTATAATGTAACTTGCGCAAAAAAGCAAGTTTTTTCTTAAAATCATTGCAATTATACTTGACAATGCTTGAGCGACATGCTATAATTTAATCAAATAAGAGGATGAAATATGAACAAGTTAAATTTAGTCCGTCAAGCACAGATAATAAAAGTCCTTTGTGAGGGCAACTCACTTCGTAGTACTGCTCGAATAACTGATACTGCAGTAAATACGGTTGTTAAACTACTTAAAGAAGCTGGGCTTGCTTGTTTGGATTATCAAGATAGGGTAATGCACAATCTCTCATGCCGTAAACTACAATGTGACGAAATTTGGAGTTTTGTTTATTCCAAAGACAAGAATGTGCCTAAAGAACATAAAAACGAATTTGGTTATGGTAATGTTTGGACATTCACTGCAATAGACGCAGATACAAAATTAGTTCCTTCATGGTATATCGGCAACCGGACTGCTGATTGCGCTTTCGACTTTATTACCGACTTGAAATCTAGGCTAGCTAATCGAGTGCAACTAATTACTGACGGTCATAAAATGTACCTAGAAGCGATAGAAAAAGTCTATGGTTCGGAAGTAGATTATGCACAACTAGTTAAACTCTATGGTCAGGATATCGAAACTGAAAAAAGATATAGTCCGGCAGAATGTATAAGTACCAAAAAGACTGTTATTCAAGGTGATGTTGATGATAAAGATATTTCTACCAGTTACGTTGAACGTCAGAACTTGACAATGAGAATGAACATGAGACGTTTTACTAGATTGACTAATGCGTTCTCTAAAAAGGTTAAAAATCACATGCTGGCGATATCACTTTATTTTATGCACTACAATTTCGTTAGACCGCATAAAACGTTAGCTAATCCTTATCCTCGAACACCAGCTATGTCAGCCGGATTAACTAATCATGTATGGTCTATTGAAGAAATTTTAAGATTGTTAAGCTGAAAATGATACACTACCTTTACCCGAATACACTATCGCCTGCATCTAACTTTATGGTAAAATATATCTTGTTTTGTGAAAGCTGTAATGATAAATATCGGCATACTAACCATCAGTGATAAAGGGTCGCAGGGGCAGCGTCAGGATAAAAGCGGCGAGGCTATCCGTGACATTGTTGCGTCTATCGGCAAGGTCGTTAAATACGAAATTGTCCCCGACGAAAAAGACGTTATCGCCAACGCTTTAAAAAATTGGGCGGACGACGGCAAGGTAGATGTTATCCTCACTACCGGCGGGACGGGCTTAAGCAAAAGGGACGTTACCCCGGAAGCCACGCTTACGGTGATAGATAGGGAAGTCCCCGGCATCGCTGAAGCCATGCGGGCCAAAGCATTAGATAAAACCCCTACCGCCATGTTGAGCCGGGCGGTTGCTGGCCAGCGCGGGCAATGCCTCATCGTTAACCTGCCGGGCAGCACCAAAGCGGTCAAAGAATGCCTGGACGTGATACTGCCGGCTTTGCCCCACGCCGTAGAAATTATTAAGGGAGAGGTCACAGAACATTCCGTGCAGGCGGGGATTAACTAAAATGCGCATTGATATTTTAACTATCTTCCCGCAGTTGTTTGAAGCCCCCTTTGGCTTCGGCATTTTTAAGCGGGCTATTGATAACGGGCTGGTGCAGATTAACCCGGTGAACATCCGCGACTATGCCCATGATAAACACCACACCACCGATGACTATCCTTACGGCGGCGGCGCTGGCATGGTCATGAAACCGCAACCGATTTTTGAAGCCGTCGAAGACATTAAAGAAAAACTGGACGATAAAGACGCCAAGCTGCCCGTCATTTTATTAACGCCGCAGGGCAGGCTGTTCTCGCACAAGATTGCACAGGAGCTTTCACAACACCCGCACATCGTCTTGATCTGCGGCCATTACGAAGGCGTTGACGAACGCGTTGTCGAACACCTGGCAACGGATGCCATCAGCATCGGCGACTATGTCCTCACCGGCGGGGAAGTTCCCGCCATGGTGGTGGCTGATGCGGTTTTACGTCTGGTGCCGGGCGTGCTCGGCTCTGAAGAGTCGCCCTTAGATGACTCGCATGCCAGTGGTCTGTTAGAATATCCACAGTACACCCGTCCCCCGGAATACCGGGGCTGGCAGGTGCCGGAGATATTGCTTTCCGGCCACCATGCCCAGATAGCCAAGTGGCGGCGGGAACAAATTATCAAGCGGACGCTGGAAATGCGGCCCGAGCTTTTAGATAAAGCCGACCTTGGGCAAGAAGATAAACGCCTTGTTAAGCGTATGATGCATACGGATAAAAAAGATTAACATAGATAGGGAGTCTCAACATGGATGTCTCAAACTTAGTGGAAGTTAAAAAGAAGCGAATGCCTGATATCCAGCCCGGCGATACGGTGCGGGTCAGCACCAAAATCGTTGAGGGCGATAAGGAAAGGATTCAGGTTTTTCAGGGCGTCGTTATCAAGATAAGCAAAGGCGGTCACGGCGCCAGTTATACCGTCCGCCATGTCGCCTTCGGCGTCGGCGTCGAACGCACCTTCCCCATGGAGTCGCCGCTGGTGGAAAAAATCACCGTCGTCCGGCAGGGCAAGGTCCGCCGCTCGCGCCTTTACTACCTGCGCAGCCTTAGCGGCAAGGAAGCCCGCCGTAAGATTAAGCGCGTTGAGAGAAAGATTAGAGAGCAGGTCGGCGATGAGCTTCTTCAAGAAGAACCGGAAGAAGAAATAGAGCCAATCATGGACGAAGCAGCAGTTGCCGCTGCAGCGGAAGCCGAAGCCGCGGAAAAAGCGAAAGCCGAAAAAGCTCCCGAGGCCAAAGCCCCGGAAGCCGCCAAGGAAGAAAAGCCCAAAGCTGAAAAACCGGCTGCCGAAAAAGCAGAAGAACCTAAGGCAGAAGCTCCAGCCGCCGAGAAGGTAGAAGAGCCTAAAGCCGAAGCGCCCGCCGCTGAAGAAAAACCCGCCGAAGCGGTAGAAGATAAAAAAGAAGAACCCGCTGCCGACGAGAAAAAAGCCGAGCCGGAAGCCTAAAACTTTTAGATAATAAAAAAGCTGGGTAACCCTGAATATCCTCACTGGAGTCTGGGATGAGATACGCCGAGGTTAGTGTCAATTCACCGGTAGCCCAGCGCCGGACTTTTAGTTACGCCATCCCCGACGGGCTGGACGTCCGCGCCGGTCAGGCTGTGCTCGTGCCCTTCGGCGAGAAAGTACTTCAGGGCGTTGTGATAGAATTGACCCCCCTCCCCGCCGTGGAAGACACCCGGGACATCCTCGGTATTATCGCAACGGTCCCCGCCTTATCCCCCCACCAACTTTCCCTCGCGCGCTGGATTTGCGATTACTACCTCGCCCCGCTCTTTAGCTGCGTGGCGTTATTTCTTCCCCCATCCTTCGAGCGCCGGGCAGTAGCCTTCCTTCAAGTCGCGGAAAAAGACATTGACGTCGCCTCTCTCGACGATGAACAGCAAAAAATTCTCGATATCGTTTCAACCAAAGGCAGGATTGAACAAAGAGCCATAGAGAAAGAGCTTGGCAAGAAAAAAGCCGCCGCTTTAGTTTCCCAGATGGTGCGGCAAGGACTGCTTAGCCGGTCTTACGAACTGTCCCCCATCAGAGTAAAACCCAAAACCGAACTCTATATCAATCTGACGCCAAACGTTGGAATGCCTGCCAAACTTACCTTAAAACAGCAAAAACTTTACGATTACTTAAAACAAAACCCTGGCGCTTTAGCGTGGGTGGAAGTCCGCCGCCAGGCCGGCGCAGAAAAAACCGCCGCCAATGCTTTAGAGAAACTGGGACTTATCACCTGGCAGACGGTGGAAGTTACGCGCTCGCCGCTGTCCCATTTAGATGTCAACACGTCGTTCGATTTCACTCTTTCCCCCGACCAGCAAAATGCTTTTACGTCAATTAAAGCGGCGCTGACTAAAACTTCTTCGCAGGTTTTCTTGCTCCACGGCGTTACCGGCAGCGGCAAGACGGAAATTTATTTACAGTCGTTGGCCGAGGCGCTTAAGCAGGGTAAAAAGGGCATTGTGCTGGTGCCGGAAATTTCACTGACCCCCCAGACCATCGAGCGCTTTGCCTCCCGTTTCCCCGGGCGCGTTGGCGTCCTGCATAGCCGCCTCACCCCCGGCGAGCAGTTCGATGAGTGGCGGCGTATCCAGAGCGACGGGTGTGATGTCGTTATCGGCTCCCGCAGCGCATTATTCGCCCCCCAACCCAACCTCGGACTGATTATCATTGACGAGGAACACGAATGGACTTATAAGCAGGACTCACCGCCTCATTACCACACCCGCCACGCCGCCATAAAGCTGGCGGAACTTATCGGTGCAACGGTCGTCCTCGGTAGCGCCACACCGGACGTTGAAACATATTATAAAACCAAAAACAATGAATACACCTTGCTCGAACTGCCGCAGCGCGTTACCCCCGGCTCTGCCTTGCCGCCGGTGGAGGTAGTGGACATGCGTGAGGAGCTCAAAGCGGGTGTCCGCGGCTTGTTCAGCCGCGCTTTGTCCGAGGCTATCAATAACACCCTCGCCGCCCACGAGCAGGTGATATTGTTTTTGAACCGGCGCGGCGGCTCCTACTATATTCAGTGCCGTCGCTGCGGTTTTGTTTTACGCTGCCGCCGTTGCGAGGTGCCATTGTCCCACCACATCAACGACGATATTTTGACCTGCCACCAATGTAACTATAAAATGCCCGTGCCGGATGCCTGCCCCAACTGCGGCAACCGCCAGCTTAAATTTTTGGGGGCGGGTACGCAAAAGCTGGAGCAGGAGGTAAGGTTTACCTTTCCGCGTTCCCGTTATCTCCGCTGGGATAGCGACGTTATTTCTGGCAAGGTCTCCAACGAAGATATCCTGCGTCAGTTCCGCGGCGGCCAGGCTGACGTGCTTATCGGCACGCAGATGGTCGCTAAAGGTCTTGATATTCCCTCGGTGACTTTGGTGGGTGTCATCAACGCCGATACCAGCCTTAACCTCCCCGACTTCCGTGCCGGCGAACGAACCTACCAATTATTAAGTCAGGTGGCGGGTAGGGCGGGGCGCGGTTCTGCTGCTGGTAAAGTAATCATCCAGACCTTTGCGCCGGATCACTACGCCATCCGGTCTATTGCCAGTCACGACTACCCGTCTTTTTACGATAAGGAGATATCCTTCCGTAAGCAGCTCAACAATCCCCCCTTTTCCCAGCTCGCCCGTTTGGTCTTTACTCACACTAACGATGCCATCTGTCGCCGCGAATCGGAAAAGATGCAAAAGGCGCTTTTACAAGAAGTCGCCGCTCGCGGCATCGCCAGCATCAGCATCATCGGCCCGGCTCCCGCCTTTATTCACCGCTTGCGCGGCCGGTATCGCTGGCAGCTTGTCGTCCGTGGTCGCAATCTTTCGTCCTTTTTAGAGCCGGTAGACTTCGGCCGCGGCTGGACGGTAGATATTGACCCGATAGGCCTCATTCAGTAAACTAGAAATAGAGGGAAATATTATGGCTGTCTTGCCTATAGTTGAAGTACCCAATCCTATCCTCCGAAAAAAAACCAAACGGGTCACCAGCATTGATGGCTCCGTAAAAAAACTCGTCGCCAATATGCGTGAAACGCTGCACGCCGAACCGGGACGCGTAGGGCTGGCTGCGCCGCAGGTTGGCGTCTCTTTACGCGTCACCGTTATTTGCCTGCCGGATGATGAAGAGACCGGGGAAAAAAGCGAAGACATCATTTTAATTAACGGCGAAATTGTTAAGAAAAAAGGGGAGCGTATTGTCACCGAAGGCTGTTTAAGTATCCCTGGGTATTTTGGTGAGATAACCCGCGCTGAATCAGTAACCGCCAAAGGGCTGGATATCAACGGCAAAGCCATTCGCATTAAAGGGGAGGGGCTTTTGTCCCAGGCGCTGGAACACGAGATTGACCACCTTGACGGTGTGTTGTATGTTGACCATTTAGAAAGCCAGGAAAAACTGCACAAATTTGAACCTGAAGACGGAACAAAAGAGCCAGCGCCGGAAGGCAATATCTAGACGGCTCTATTGTTAGCTAGGTTCTTTAGGAAAGTAAAACAGGTCTTCCAGCCTGTGGTCGGGGAATGCCCTCTTAGCGCCAACGATGAATTTTTCATTGATGCCGCGCTTTCTCTCGCGAACGCGGTAAATCTGGCTGACGGATAGTCCCATCGCCCTGGCTAACGCCGATAGGTTGCCATAGCGGCTGTTTGCCATTTCAAACACTCTTGTCTTTATCATCATCGTCATAATTCATTAAAAGTGTGCCAATTGGCAATATTATAGGGAAATAGAACACAAAAGTCAAGTGTATTTAAAGTAAAAAGTGTAAACATTTTATATATGTTCTTAGTGTTAAATCTAGCTCTGTATTTATATTTATTTTTTGTGTTAAAATACAACGTTACTTTGGTAATACAATGCCTGATAATAACATAATTAGACCTGGTGATAAGATTTATCGGCCGCGCCGCATTACGCTTTATCATTTAAGAAGGGCTTTAGGCGTATGGGCTGTTTTTAGCGCCGGATATGGCAATGTGGGTTCTTCCATATATTATGCTCTCGGCATCGTGGCATTGATGGCTGCGGGCGCCACTCCCTTTGCCCTCGGTATTGCCGGTCTGCTTTTTATTTTCACTGCTTTAACATACGCCGAAGGCACGTCCCTTATTCCCGAGGCCGGAGGCTCAGCAAGCTTTGCCCGTAACGCTTTCGGCAACACGGCTGGTTTCGCCGCCGGCTGGGCGCTGATGTTAAGCTATATCGTTACCATCGCTATTTCCGCTTACACGATACCACCTTACCTTGGTT
>Ga0265297_10008803_pt1 | contig 13309 bp, 11 predicted proteins | sample Munlanlwell13791_FD_192502 | JGI IMG/M metagenome (GOLD analysis project Ga0265297, IMG submission 192502) | Leachate microbial communities from a municipal landfill in Southern Ontario, Canada - Leachate well 137-91 | ecosystem: Engineered > Solid waste > Landfill > Unclassified | place...
CTGATCCCTTACTTAAGATAGGAGGTGTGATTCATGTCTGATGTCAAACAAGCTCCTGTGGAAGGATATAAGACTACTGAGCTCAGACCAGCTCTCTCGGCTTTCAAGAGAATCAAGAAAGTGACAGAGATGCTTCAAATGACGAGTCTGGCTCACATGGCGGAAGCTAAGAGAATCCAAGAGCTGATGAAGCCAGGGATTCAGCAGATGGATATGATTAAACAGCTTCTCCAGGGAGCTAATATCGACGAGATCCCAGGAATGAGCTTCGGAGTTGAGGAGGGTCAAGAGGACTTCCAGGGGACAGAGAATCTCACTGAAGAGAACATGAAGATTCAGTACTGAGAGGGATCATGGAAAACGCTTATAATCAGCTGGAACATATGAGAGATATGCTCTCAGAGCCTACAGCAGCTCATTGGACAGATAGGGAATTGCTGAAGAATCTGAACATGGCTCAACGGAGGATTGGACAAGCTTTAGCAACAGAGCAGAGTACCTGGCTATATACAAGCGCAACAGTTACCTTTGTTGCTTCTGAAGCTGACTGGCCAGCTGATTGTGCTAAGCCGGTTTATCTTGAAGAGGTTTCCTCTGGAAATCCAGTTCCTTTCTCAACAGAGGTTCAAGATCGAAGCATTAGTCGGACCACAGGGACTATGCTTTATGCTGGGGTATCTGAAGCATATATGATGATGAATAAGCTGATTGTTAATCAATCCAGCTACGCCGCAGCTTGTACCTTGTGGTACCAGATACGAGTTCCTGATCTTCATGTCGGAACAGCTAGTGCTGGAGGAGCTTTGAGCATTACCCTTTCAGCTCATGATGGAGCTGGTATTGCTTCTGGTGGCTTCGGGGCTAAGTTGATCGCAGATTATTATACCTTATCTAAGATCGAGGTCGTGAGTGGAACAGGGGCATCTACAGGACCAGATAGGATAACAGATTATAGTGTTGCTCGAGCGGCGACAGTCACGGGAACATATGCAAATGACTCGGTCTATGGAACGATCAGCCGGCTTCCAGAGGAGTGTCATGATCTCATGATCCTGGAAGCTGTTAAGTACTCTCTGGCTAAACCAAGTGCAGCTATTGATCCAAAGTATTATCAGTATATTAAGGACCTTTGGGATCAGGCTAATGATACCTTCACTGAGTGGTGTTCTTCAATGTTCGTGAGTGGTCACAGGACGAGGATAACGGAAGTAGACTAATGGGAATTCAGGTATTTAAAGAACAGTTAAATGGTCAGTATGATGGAGTGACACCTCCAACTATGCTTCCAGCAGGAGCCATTAGTGATGGGGAGAATGTTAGGAAGATCTCCAAGCTTGGTGGTTGGAAGGTTAGGAAAGGTTGTGCTCTGCATAATACGACTGCTTTGGCTGCAGCAACTGTTTTCTCTCTTCACAAGTTTAAGCATCCAAGGAATCTGGATTATCACTTCTTAGCTCAGTGTAACGGGAATCTCTATGATGCAACTAACGATCCTCCAGCAACAGGAACTACCTTTGGTTCGAGTGTTCTAAGCGGAGCAAGCAGCTCGATTGCTGGGTTCTCTGATGTCGTAGGGGAGTCTTTCTTCTATGCTGATCCGACTATAGGACTTGTTCAGTGGGGAGGAGATACTCCTTTCTGCACAGGTTTTGTGGTGTGGGATAACTCAGAAGCAGCTTATATAGACTACACAAGAGAGGTAGCTGATACAAGGACATCAACCCTAGCTATCGTGCTTGGAGCAGCTAGTGACGTTTATTATGTCTGTTCTCCACAGATTGCTGAAGGAATTACTTTAGATATAGTCACAGGTAATACTGATGCTAGAACATTAACGCTTAAGTCCTGGGTTGCAGGAGCATGGGCTGATAGATCAGCAACAGATGGAACGCTGGATACAGCCACGAGTACTAAGACGCATAACAAGGATGGCTCAATTACCTGGACAAGAAACGCTACAGATACCATGAGAGTTATAGGTGGTATCATGGGATACTGGTATCAGGTATCTTTCTCAGGAGCCCTAAGTAATTCTGTAACGGTAACTAGTTGTACCGTAACTTATGATATGTCTGCTCTTGCTAACAAGTGGGACGGAGTGGCTCATTGGCCAACGGGAGCCAGGTTCTATGACCAAAGTGTAGGCGAGTACCAAGAGGCCCTTGGGAAGATAACTAGTGAGAGTACTTCTCTGTATGTCCAGGTGGGAGCTGCAACTACCTCGGATTTCCTTTACCTGAAGACTCCGGAGCCAGCTACTGGTTTTGGTATAGGAATGGTAACAGACTATACTAACACAGCCAATGCTCAGGTAGATAATGTTGAGTACTGGGATGGAGATTCCTGGGTGGCCTGTGCTGGGATTATTGATGAAACGCTTGATGATACAGGTGATACGAGTTTTGCTCAGAGTGGTTGGATTTGGTGGAATGGAGTAGTAGATGCTTCGAAGAAGAGAACCTTTGAAGGAGATGATATTCCTGGTCATTGGTATAGGATTTCTTGGGATGCTACGATAGATAACACAGATAGTGATATTAGGATCTATCTAGTCTCCTACGCTCCTTTCCCAGAGTCTCTTCCTCTTTATAAGGGTTGTGTTCAGTTTAAAGATAGACTTCTTGTCTGGGGAGATCCTGAGTATCCTAATAGGCTTCGATATTCTGCTAAGTGCAAGCCCGATAGTTTCTCTGGACAGGACAGTGGATATACAGATTCCTTTGGGGATATGAAAGAAATAACCTGTGCTGTTAGGTTTTATAATGAACTTGTTGTCTTCAAAGAGGACTCTGTTTGGCTACTTGAAGGTGATTCTCCTGAGAATTTTGGCAAGCTCGAGGTAGCAGATACTGTTGGGTTAGCTAGTCCTCAAACAGCAAGAGTTGTCGAGACTGGTTATCCTTCAATGCACAGAGATGAACCTATGAGTGTCATCATCTGGCAGGATACAGATGGCATCTATGCACTTGATGGAAGAAAGCCAAGGAAAGTGTCTCTTCCGGTGGATCATTACTTCAATACGGAGTATTCTACAGCAATTGCCGCAGCTTCGATCAAGAATAGAGTAGCCTTCATAGATCAGTTGAACAACGAGTACCACTTCCTTTTGCCCTCATCTGAGCTTGTTTATAATTACATGACAGATGAATTCTATCCTCCTTGGAATAGGAGCATAGATCTGACTTGTGGGTTAGATCTCTGGGGAACAGATAATCGGAACTATGTCTATGGTGGTGATGCTGCAGGAAGGGTTCATAAGCTTGAAACAGATACTACTGATAAATCATCAGCCAATGCTGATGTTGCAATCAGTCACTCAGTTAAGACAAGGGGAATCAGCGTCGAGCAAGGGAAATCTCCAAGCCTGAGATTCACCTTCCGGAGTGTTCAGGGAGAGTTCAAAGCTCAAACGGCTGGGGATGTCTCAGTAGCCACATTTAAAGATCTAGCTACCTCTGGAACCTCTCTTGGAACAATGAGCATGATTAACACAGGATACTCTCTGGCTATGCCGATGCTTCCAGCAAGTTTGACTAATTGTATGGCAGTTCAGTTATCCTTAGCAAGCACGACAGCAGATATTGAGATGTGGTTGTATTCAATTCTCTACACTCTTGAAGCAATAGGTCTTGGAGATGGCTAAAGCTACCAGATTATATCTTTCACTCAGAACAAGCGTAGCAGAACTCTTTAAGGTTCCTGTTCGCTGGATCAGGGATACTATGGGTAAGGAGAGCTCCTTTGAAAAGCCTTACCTTACAGGTGAGTATCGAACTATGCACCTTAACATTCCTGAACCAGACTGGCCGGATATAAAAACGCCAGATATCAGGAATCCTAATCTGAGTGGAATAACAGGAAGATCTAGTTTTGTGCCTGTTCGAAGCAGTTATCCTGTGAAGGCTGTAGATGGTCCTCCTTGTCCTCCCTGTGGAATTGTTTGCTGGGCTCCTGCTGATGGTCAGTGTGATGAGTGGATAGAATGTCATATGGGGATCTATTGCACTGGACCTATCAAATGGACCTTGGAAGCTATGGAAGGAGCCATAGAAGATCGTGTTATGTCAGGAGAACAAGGGCTTGTCGTAGAAGTCTTTCCTATCACGAATGTTCCTACTAACCAAGCTACAGGGGAAATGAAGTTCTATAATGAGCCAAAGATCTTCAATATCAAACAAGGCCCTTGGGCAAGTGTAATGCCCTCAATCAAGTTCAAGGTTGATAGAAATCAGACTAATAATATCATCCTTGTAACTGCAACACAGAAGGACGGATCTAAATGTACAGAAGTTGTTGAGCTTGCTTGTTGTGATTGTGCAGAAACCACGGCAATATCTATCGATGATGCAAGTACTCCTGATGAGATTGATCCTGGCGGAGAGGTTATTGTCTATGCTATTAATGGCTGTCCTCCTTTCTGGTGGGACGTTACAGGACTTGGATATACCCTCTCAAAGCATGTAACTTATGATAGAACTGTGACACTCACTTCTGCTTCTGGTGCTTGAGACGTTAATTACGGTGCAGTTGCAACCGTTACTATAAGAGATCATTGTGGTGATACAGACTCAGTTACGATAAGAAACACAGGTACTGGTGGAGATTCTGCTTGGGTATTAACTGATGGATATGATAAATGTAAGGCAGCAGCTCATTATAACGAGTGTATCGAACACTGTTGTAATTACATTGAAGGAGATACCCAGGTTGACTTCACTTGTTGTTGTGTCAAAGATCCTCCGGTTGGAGATTGTGTAACAAGTTGTACTGGATTTGGCAAGACCTGTAATGCAGCTACCTGTGCAAGTTCAACTTGTCGAGATCCAGCAACCGAAAAGTTCTCGGTTTATGATGTAGGTGAGTTTACCTGGCAGTGTGTTTAAGGATAGTTATGCCTCAATTAGAAAATATGGCAAAGGTACTAGCAGCTTTTAGACTTCGAGATCTCCAGAGGATGCTCATAGTCAGTCGAGTTCTCAGCTCTAATGGTTATACTATAGAAGATCTCGATTGGTATCTCACCAAGCGACATCAGATGGATGATAACCGAGCTCGGAGAATCTCTCGATTCTCTATGGTCTGCAAAGACTGTCAAACCTTTATGGTTCTCTATCGTGGTGAAGAGAACGACAGCCGTTGGGTTTGTCCCAAGTGCAAGTATTCTAAATATTCTCCTCGGGAACATGATAAGGAAATGATGTATATCATAGATCTTGGAGGTGAGGTTGACGTGAATTACAATCTAACAAAGGAGGGAAAACAACTCGATGGCGTATCCAATGCTTAGATCAGAGGGCTCATTCAAGAGACCCGGAGAATACAAGAGCTACGTCGAGGCAGAAGCCCTACAGAAAGGCAAGTATCTTGCTGATATGGACACCGTCTTTGCTCAGTTGAATGAAACAGCAAGGCAGTTCAATGAAACACTGAGCTTCAAGAAGAGTGTTCAGGCTACTTCTGAATCTCAGTGGGATCAGACAATGGCTTGGACCAAGGAAGCCTTCGGTAAGGAACTAGGTCTTAGAACGAGCATAGCAGAAGCTGAGGAGAAGGAGAAGAACGAGGCTCTGGATATCGAGAGGGAAAAGCTTGAGGTTTATCGAAAAGCTACCCTGGGTTCTTCCCTTCGTCAAGGTAATATCCATCTTGGAGGACTTCCTCTCTTAACTGATACAGGAGAGTCCTCCTCCAGATCAGAATACAAGACTGGAGATGCTTATCCTAGCAATGCCACAGCTTCAACCTATTCAATTACTCCTTCTTCCTCTGGAGAAGTATCCACTGGAACAGGAAACAATGACTATATCTGGAACGAGTTCCTGAGAATGTCTGGTATCTGATATGGTTCGAAATTCGAACAAACGGAGATAGATTATGCCTGTAAGAATGGGAAGATCACTCTTTTATGAGCCAGGAGAGAATGTCAATCCTGAGGCTGATGTTTCTGGAGCTTTAGCAGAAGTTAAAGGTGGTCAAATGGATCTCAGTTATAAGAAGCTGAGGAACCTTAAGCTCATGCGTGATCTGATGCAGCCTACTGAGCAACAGAAACAGGAAAGGACAGAGAATCTTGGGATCATCAAGGATACTATCCAGAGGTTCCAGGAGCTGATCACGAATCAGAATACGAGTCCTGGAGCCAGAGATATTATGAGGAGGCAGATGATTCTCTATGCTGGAATGATTCCAGAGAAGCACAGAGCTCAGCTTGGGCCAATTCTGGCTTTCTCTCCTGTTGATCCTGTTCAACAAGCTCTGGATAAATTTGATCAGTTTAATCCTGAGCCAGGGTATGCTATTGGAGGAAGGACGAAAGAGGAAGCAGAAGGCTCAGAATATGGAAAGATGGAGTTGCTTAAGTATCAGATAAATCATCATGACTGGAATGTTAAGAGACAGATGTTCAAGAACAAACAATCTGGGATCAAGGAAGATGCCCAGGTTTATCAACAGACCTTTTTTCCTGTTCCTGGAGAGAATGATAAGTATGCCTATCGGTCTCCGATAAGTGGAGAGTTTGGAATCTTTGATATGAAAAAAGTTCCTCAGGATATGCTTAAGAATGCTGTCGAGGAGCTAAAGGTTCCTATGACACAGATTCTTAAGACAGGAAAGATACCACTGGATAAGGGAAAAGATTTCCAGGTAAAGGATACTCATTATAATGTTGAAAAGACCTATGATGTGCTGACTGGAAAGACAGAGATTACTCATAGGCAGTTGACACCAGATCAGCCAGGTAAGTCTGTTAAGATGTCAGATACTTTGATGAAAGGACTCTCGGCAGTTAATATGGCTATGAGCCCTGACGATGTAACTGATCCTCGAGAGAAGGAGATTGTGAAGGTTCTTGGAGGTCTTGATATAGAAGGAATATTGAAAGGCACTAATCCTAACGATAAGAAAAGGCTCAGCGTTTTTAATGAGCAGATGAGAACTGAGCATGGTTATATAGTCGTTCCTCGGTCAGATCCATATATAAGGGGTTGGCTTAGGTATCTCCCGTTGGTGAATAACTACTACTCGGAACAGACCTGGCAAGCTGTGGAAGTTGATAAGAACATGGTAAGCTATACTGACAAGACAGGAAAGACTGGTACGTTCTATTATAGCCCTGGGGCAAAGTTGGCTGTTGATAGTGAAGGTCTTCCTGTTGAAGCTTCAAAGAACATTCCTCCCGGGGGTCAGCTTCCGATTGAGTTTAAAAAGCCACCAGCAGTCATACCTAAACCTGAGAAGATACCAACAGAAAACGAAGGAAGGATAGAAGATACTCGTAGGGTTATGAGACTTATAAACTCTCCTCGTTATAGCTCTCAAGAGGATAAGGAGTGGTTGAAAAAGAGAAAAGAAGAACTAGTAAAGAAGCTTGTTGGTAATATGGGACCAGAGAAAGCTAGGCTATATGTAAAGAATATGACAGAAGAGTTTCGCACTGATCCTTTTGAGTTTGGTAGAGATTTCCAAGAAGCATATAGACAAATAGTCTCCTGGCTAAATGATCTAGAAGCTCGTGCTGTGCAAAGGGAACAAGAGGCTGAACGAAAAGCTAGAGGTGAGAAGTAATGGTTACTCCAGTTTCAATAGTTGGTGAAGAGGAAAGAGTTCCAGAGGAATCTCCTACACCTGTAGCAGATTGGCAGACGAACTATGTTCCTGAAGGCTGGGAAGCTCAGGTTATGGGGAAGCATCATAATCTCTTTGCAGCTATTAAAACGCTAGAGAGTTTCATCCCCTTCGGAAAGATGATGGGGCTAACTCCAAGTGGTCAGGCTGAATGGAAAGCCCAGAGCACGAAAGAAAAGATCATAGACACCGCTCTTGATGCTCTGGTGATTACTCCTCTTCCTTGGTTAGGCAAAGGTTTCAAAGCAGCTGCTAAGCTAGCAGGATTTGGAAAGGTCTTCACTCCAAAGAAATTTGAGCTTCAGGCTTTGGATAAGCTTAATGCAAAGATTGCTCCTTATGTTGAACGATCTGGAGATGATGTTTTGCTCAAGGACTTTCTTTTGACCCAAGAAGAGCTTGGAATTGTCAAAGCAGGAAGAATTCCTTTGGGAACTCCTGTTGAGCTGAGTGAGAAGTTAGGAAAGATCATTGATCCTGAGTACTGGAAAGCTGGAGAAATCAGGCTTAAAGATTCTATTCAGAGGAAAGTGAATGCTGCTAACAGAGCTCCAAATGTTAAGATGTTCGATCACTATGAGCAACAGTTTGAGCAGGCTGCAAAAGCTGTTTGGGGTAAGGATGCAAAAGGGTTGCTAGCAAAAGATAATAGGAATAGAACCTTCAATGTTGTTGCAGAGACTGTTCTTGGTCCTGATATAGCAAAAGGTATTACTCTTGATGCAGCTACTCCAGAGCTTATGGCTAATATAGCAGCTCATATGTTAGATACTCCAAGAAAGTTTAAGCGAATGATTGCTCTGGGAACAGGGTCAATTCTGCCTTCCTTGGTTACTCCTCCAAGATTTATCTTTGGTGCTCAAGAGAAGATGTTTGGAATGTTCAGAGGAGTTTATGAGACTGGAAAGGGAGCCTTTCTCAACTCAAACAAGTATACCTTTGATAAGATAAATCTGTTTAATTCTCTGTTAGCTGACAGAGGACTCGGAACGATCAGAAAAACTAAGACAGGTGACTTCCGATTCAAGCTTGCTAAGGAGGCTCGTGAAGATTCTCAAACAGCAGCAAATATTCTGGTTGAGATAGGAGAAAAGACCTTTGCTGGAGACCCTGAAGATACTATCTTATCTCTCTATCGAGCTCAGAACGATAACGTCAGAAAGTTCATGGATACCTGGTTTGAATGGACTGACCAGCTTTATAAGGAACACGTTGAGTATAGTATTCCGCAGATCTTCAAGGATATGGGAACCTCGCCAGTTGTTCAGACCCTAGCAGACAAGCTCTTACGAAAGGATGATGGAGTTAAAAGCGTTTTAAGTCGAGCCTTTGCTCCAGTGAATGATCAGATGGTATTTGGGAAAGCTCAAATAGTAGCTGAACAATTAAGTAGATTCCAGCTTCTCGTTAGACAACTCCAAACACAAGGGATGATAGATGGAGACACAGCTGTTAAGCTGGTGAACAAGCTTTCCTTCAAGAGCAAAGAGAATCCTCAAGGCTTCGTGAATTATCTAGAGAATTATGTTACCCGTATCTACGAGGCTCAGGCCGGAAGGAATATAACTATAGCTTCCTCTCTTGGCGACAAGAGAATGGCTGCATTCTATACTAAGCTCCGTCGAGAACCAAGAGCAGAAGATCTGGTGAAAGACCTTGGAACCTTGGTTGAACGAAGAGCATCTGCTCAAGGAAAAGAGCTTATGTTCTATCCTGTGCTTCCAGACATAGCTAAGTTCCTCAAAGAGAAAGGAGTCCCTCAAGCTCAGAAAGAGTTCACTGCTCACTGGACTTTCCGTATGCTTGGCCAGCCTTCTCCTGCAGACGTTAAGGTTGCTCATTGGCTTGAAGCAACTTATGGGAAAGTAGAAGAGATTCTTGGCCTTGAATCTAAAGGCCTTTGGAACGCGGATAGAGTGAGACATCTTGGTCAGAATATCAATAACTTGGTCTATCTTGGTGGTCTTGGCTTTCGTCCTTTCGCTGCTTTCCGGAACCTTACCCAGGGACTTCTTCTAGTTCCTGCTGACCTTGGAGGAGCAACTAATATAGGTTGGTATGTCAAAGGCATAAGGAATGCTACTAATCCTAAAGTACGAGCTTATATCAGAGATGAACTCAAAGCTATAGAAGAATACGCTCCAGAGCTTCACCTTCGTGCTCGTGCAGTTGGAGTAGGAAAGAAGATTGAACTTGGAGGAAAATCATTTACTCTTCCTGAGACTCAACAGGTCCGAGATGTGGGCTTATGGTTATTCAAGCTAAGTGATCGTTTCACTAGATACTCTACTGGTGCTACAGCTATGGCTAAATGGGATCACTATGCGGCTAAGCTCTTTAACAGAGAAACAGGGATAGCTGCACCCTTATTCTCTAAGAAGATGAACACTCAAGGGAGGAACAAATGGGTATCTTCAGAAATCGAGGGTCTCCTCAAGGAAGGAGGAGAAGCAAATTTCCAGGAAGCCAAGAAGCTCTTCGTAAATGATGTGATCAGCAATACACAGTTCTTATATGGAACTGCAGACTCTCCAATCCTTGGTCACACTTGGGGAGCTCCTGGCAAGATGGCTCTTGTTTTCCAGAGTTGGTGGATGAACTATGCTAAGGAACTCGAGAGTTGGATGAGGACAGGAACTGCAGGAGACAAAGCTAAGAGGCTCTTCACTTTCATGCTCTCAGCAGCCATCGCTGAGCAACTCATGGAGCCTCTCTGGGGCCGTGCAACAGCTGGTCGAACCGTTGGCTTTGGTCCTTTTCCAGGAGAGATAAGTGAGTTCTCTATTCCTCCAGCTTATGCTCCAGTCTATCATGCTCTCGGTACTATGGTTAATCTTGGGAAACTAGATACCCAAGGCATCGAGCGTCATTGGAAACAGCTTCTCAGAAGTGGCTCTATGTTCGTTCCTGGTGGGATTCAGATAGCTCAAACAATGAAGCCGGCTCTTGAAGGAGACCTTCCTGGCATAGCTAAGTCCATCGTTCGCTATCATCAGGATAAAGATTATAAACCTCTCTGGGGATTATTGAAATGATAGGTGATGTTCGAAATTCGAACAAAAGGAGAAGAAAGATGAGAAAGATTTTAAGTTGGATTTCTGGGATTATCCTTGTATTGGTGGTTGGAGCGATGATTATTCAAGCTCCTTCCTGGGTCAGGGCAGATGATCCGTCAGATGTTCCTCTGGTTATCAAGTCCTCGGCACCTACGGTAAATGATGATGCCCTGGATGGGATCAAGGTTGGAACTCTTTGGCTGGTTCAGAGTGATGGCAGTATGTGGATGTGCCGGTCTAACAGTCCGGGGGCTGCGAGTTGGAAGCAGTTTGACTCGGTTGACCTGAGCGGTACGAGTGCATACTGGATAACTGCTGATGTAGGGACATTCACAGCAGGGACAGCAACACTGACAACGGCAACCTTAACCAAGGCCACTATTTCTTCTGGTACTGTTAGTGGAACTACGATTGTAGGCAGTACAAGTACACCAAGTTTTACCTCAGGATCAGGATTCGTGATCACTGGTACAGAAGCAAATATCTATTTAATTGACCCAGCATCTGACGTAACAGCTATGGCTCAATCAGATAACTGCCCAATAGGTGTTGCCAACGCTGGAGTCACGGTTATTCTGCCAGTTCCTACGTCAGCTATCTCTGGTAAGGAGTTGACTATTATTAACAAGACTGGTACAACTCCCTATGTGATTTATGCTACTGGTGGGCTTCCTGTAAGGACGACAAGCGGAACTACCAATACCGGATTATTGCCTGATGCAGTTGGAGATACCCTTAAGGTTATACCTATGTACAACTCAGCTATCTCGTACTATATCACAGCTGATCGTATTAGCTAACTTTGTCTAAGAAGGAGAGAAAAGATGAAAAAGCTGATAGGAGTTTTCTTTACCTTTGCTCTCCTGTTTGCTCTGACGGGAGGGGCTAAGGCAGAACCCCTCTCGGTTACTTGGATGCTGGGAGGAACAGTAGCAAACGGGGTGAGCTATTATTATATTGACCTGAATGAAAAGCCTGATCTTCGAGGCTTGTTCGGTGCTCAGGTTGTCGGGAAACCAAAGGTACTTGTTTCTGGAACTACGAGCACTCTGGAATATGCTCTGACGAATGAGAAACCAACAAGCCAGCAATTGAGTGGTGTTTCACCTATGCCAGCTCTTAATTGGCAGACCATTTGGTCAGGACTGAATGTGGTTTCTGGAAACAGCCAATATGTAGTTAACTGGTATCCTACACAGGCATCAGGTATGGTTCTTAGACACACTTCAGGTGTAACTACAATGTACTATACTATTTCTGTGGAAGGGAGGTAGTCATGAAAAAATTTATTCTCTTTCTCTTAGCTCTCTTCTTCCTGATCTGCTCAGGAGTAGAGGCTTATGATGTAGGTTTTATTGGCCCTATCGCTCGGACGTGGATAGGAAAGACTGCAGCTCCTACTACAGCAAGTGGGGTAACAGCAGGATATCAGGTTGGAGATACCTGGGTTGATGAATCAGCAAATAGGATCTATGTTTGTATAGACACTAAGTCTGGAGCTGCAGTTTGGTATGAAGCTGGAGGTGGAGTTACGACATCTGTAGCTAATAACTGGACAGCAGCTCAGACATTTCTTAGGATAAAGGAAGATGACTCCGGTGCCTCCGTCTTCATAAGGGGAACAGGCACGGCGGCAGGGAATACGATATTTGCAGTCGGGACGAGCACGGGGAATAATTTATTCAAAGTCGATGGAGCGGGCACGGTAACATTCGGGGAATATTCATTTTCCAGTACGGGAGGCTCTATTGGCGGGAATCGTATTGATTATGGAAGCAACACGGGGAACTGGATCTCATCTTATACTGACCAATATGCCATTGGAGCAGATGCCTACGGGGTATATGTATTAATAACTGCCGGCTCCCCGTTTTCTGTACGACAACTATCTACTTCTGGTAATGCACCGTTTAGAGTTGACTCAACTGGGGTACAAGTTGGCTACTATCATGTAGTTGCAGGATCAGGGGTATCTGCTCCGGCTGGAGTAACTTCTTTTTTTGGAATATCCAACGGAGTCAGTCCTACAGGTGTAGTAGCTAACGGGGCCGGATATTATGTTACCGGCGGTCAGATGTATGTGATGAACCAGGATGGAACGGTCACTTCTGTTGGATCATTCGATCACGAAACAGGAGAAATATCCTTCACAAAATGGAATGTTTATACAGGCCGAAAGGTGATTTGGCTGGCTGAGAGTAATAGATATATCGAATCAACTATACCTAAAATCAACCCGGAAGAAATGGCCCGAGCCGCCTGGATTGTAGAATACAAGAAGGCAAACCAGGTCCAGGTTGAAGTGTCTGAGCCAGAGGCATTCGAGACGGTCGCTGTTGAGTCTCAGGATGTTTACACAGAAACGATAGAGGAAAAGTTTGTTGCAGATCCTGGTACAAAGTCAGTCATAAAAATCAGCGCTCCTAAGCGGGAATATCTGAAAACCTACCAGACTGAAAACAGGCTGAAGGCCAATGCTGTGATTGATAACAAAGGTAAGGTCTATCTAAAGGAACCTCCTTCACAGGAAGCGGCAGAAGTGGCAGCTGATAAAGGATTCAAGTTCGATTGGAAGTCAATGCCGAAGTTTGTCAGGCAGGCATGGGGGAAGGATTAGCTTGGATCAG
>Ga0265297_10008804_pt1 | contig 13308 bp, 10 predicted proteins | sample Munlanlwell13791_FD_192502 | JGI IMG/M metagenome (GOLD analysis project Ga0265297, IMG submission 192502) | Leachate microbial communities from a municipal landfill in Southern Ontario, Canada - Leachate well 137-91 | ecosystem: Engineered > Solid waste > Landfill > Unclassified | place...
GATCCTCCGGAAGAAAATGCCGGGGATGAATGAGCAGGTTTTTAATTTCCCTCCCATCCGATTGGAGCGTGTGTTATCCTCCGTGCCGCCGGGTGGATACCATGTGCCCGCGGCGGTCAAATTAAATGCAAGGAAGCCTCGCTGAACTGTACAATACGTCTTATAATGTAACTTATGTAAAGTAATCTATTGGTAGAGCAAGCCGTACGACAGAACCTGCGAGGCGTGTTTTCGAAGAGCTTTTTTCACCCTAAAGGGTTATTTGCGTTTAGGAGGGCTTTTACGGCTTCCTGGACTCGTTTGCCGTCGGCTCTGCCCTGGATGGAAGGCATCAGGACCTTCATGAGTTTCCCTATGTCTGCGGGACCTTTGGCGTCTGATGTGGCAATGGCGTTTTGAACTATTGCCCTGAGTTCGTCGTCGGTTAGCTGTTTAGGCAAATAGGATTCGAGGATCGCGAGCTCGCTCTTTTCCTTTTCCGATAGGTCTTTGCGGCCTGCTTTTTCAAAGCTTTCCATGCTTTCCCGGCGTTGTTTGGCCTGTTTCGTGATGATCCCGAGGACCTCCGAATCCTCAGCCTTATTCCTTTTAACCTGAATCAAGTAATTCCCAAGGGCGCTTTTGAGCATTCGCAGGGTCGAGACCTTAACAGCATCTTTAGCCTTCATAGCCACAATAACATCCTTTTCGATCTGTTCTGCTAAGCTCATGGTTTTGCTCCTTGGTTGTCTTTATACTTTATAAAATTGCAGGTTCTACATTCAGTGTTTCCCAAATGTAGTTATTGTATTACCAGTCCTTTTCCACCGGCGGCGGATTTTTGTTGACTGGCGGTCGACGAAGGTCCTGAAGCTCTTTCTCCGATTCTTTCAGGGCGTCCAGAAGGTTCAGGGCGTTATCCATGCTCATTTGGCCCTGGAGCGGACGCTTCTGTTGCCCTTGGCGTTCATCCTTGGTGCTTTTTTTCTGTTGCTCCAGCTGGTTTTGTTGTTCTTTCTGCTCCTTCTGTTGTTGATCCTCCTGTTCTTTTTGAGACTGTTGCTGGCTCTGTTTCTGTTCTTCTTGCTTTTCTTTTTCCTTTTGCTCCTGTTCCTTCTGTTGTTGCTGTTGGTCTTGATTCTGTTGCTCTTGGGGTTTGGGCTGTTGCTGCTGATCTTCCTGTTTCTGCTGTTTTTCTTGCTTTTCTTTTTCCTTTTGCTCCTGTTCCTTCTGTTGCTGCTGTTGGTCTTGATTCTGCTGATCTTTTTGGTCCTTGTTCTGCTGGTCTTGATCTTTCTGGTTTTGCTGGTCCTCCTGGCCCTGGTTCTGCTGCTGTTCCTGCTTATTCTTCTGCTGATCTTTCTTCTGTTCGTCCTTCTTCTGATCTTCTTTCTTTTTCTCCTGGTCCTTTTTATCGATTTTGTTCTTTTGCTTCTGCAGGAATTCAAGATTGTACTTGGCGTCTTTGTCGCTTGGATCCAGTGCAAGAGCCTTCTTATAGGAATCGATAGCCTCTTCAAAGTTCCCGAGCCGGTACTGGACGTTTCCAATATTGTAGAGCGCGCGGGCCTTCAACTGCGGGTCCTTGGTTTTTTTAGAAGCGGTTTCAAGATCTTGAGCCGATTCCTGGAAAGAATCGACTTTATAAAGGGCCGTTCCAAGATCATAGAGCACTTCCGGTGCGTCGGGGTTCTTCACCTGGACCTTGCGGTAGGCCTCAAGGGCGGATTGATACCGCTTGTTTTGAAAATGATCGTTGCCTTTTTTGACCGTGTCCTGCGAAGTCTCAAGAAATCCCGTAAAAAGGAAAAAGGCGGCGAGACAGGCCAACAAAGCCGGATTTTTGCCGTTTTTGCGGCGGACAAGCATTTCGGCAATAAGAAAGATCAGAGCCAGGATCAGGAACACCTGGTACTGGTCTTCGCGTTCCACGATCATTTTTTCAGCGAATTGCTGTTCCCCCCAGCCCCGAAGATGTTTCATGATGACATCGACCTCTTTTTCACCCGGCGTCGCGGGAAGGTATATCCCGCCCGTTTCCCTGGCGAGCCGCTCCAGGAGCGGCTGGTTGAGCCGGGTGAGCACCATTTGCCCATTGCGGTCCTTTTTGAATCCCGAGCGCTCCCCTTTTTCGTTTTTGAGGGGAATGGGCTCCCCTTCCGCGGTCCCAAGGCCTATGCAATAGATCCTGACATTGGCCTGCTTGGCTTCTTCGATAGCTCTCTCAATACCGCCTTCATGATCTTCCCCGTCCGTGAAGAGGATCAGGGCCTTATATTTAAGTTCCTTCTGGGGAAAGGCGCGGATGGCCAAATGAACGGCTTGGGCGAGCGATGTCCCGGCGTCCGGAAGAAATCCCACTTGTACGGCATCCAGGAACAGGAGAAATGCCGCGTGATCGAGCGTCAGAGGTGTTTGAAGAAATCCCGATCCCGCGAAAGTGACCATGCCGACACGATCACCGCGGAGACTACGGACGAATGTTTCGATCTCGAACTTGGCCTTTTCGAGGCGGTTGGGCTTGATGTCTTCGGCGAGCATGCTGAGGGATGTGTCGACCATGAAGATAATGTCCACACCTTTGCGCTGGGCCGTTCGTTTTTCGTCCCCCCATTGTGGACGCGCGAGCGCGAGAACGAAACAAAGTACAGCAAGCGTCGAGAGGACGGCGCGGATAAGCCACTCGTTTTTCCGGTGTCCTTCGATCAATTTCGAAAGAAGCTCTTCATCCTGGACCAGCCGGTGGATCCGTTTCTGCCAGAGTTTGTGCGAAAAAATATAGAACGCCAGGATCGCCGGAACCAGCCACAGATAAAGGAAATATTCAGGTCTGAAGAATTGCATCAAGGCACCTGACTTTCTATTAAGAAAAAAATCGGGAAGTCAGTCCCAATACCTATCAATTTCCACAAAGTGGAAATTGGGGCTGCCCAAGTTGCCATCCATAAAAAGAAAAGAAAGACTTGGGCTGTGTTGTCCTGATGGACCATTTGGAAAATAAAGATATCCATCAGGGCACCTTTAAAAGGATGGTTCTGCGTAGAAAGATTTCAAGAAGAAACAAGAAAAGCGCGGGGATCAGGAACAGCGGGAACATTTCGTTGTAGCTCCGGTATTCCTTGACCTTGACTTCGCTTTTTTCAAGTTTGTTGATCCGTTCATAAATTTCGGAGAGCGCCACAGGATCGCGGGCCCGGAAAAAAAGGCCGCCCGTGATGTCGGCGATGCGCTTCAGGGTCGTTTCGTCGATTTCTACGTTGGCCTGGACATAACGTTTGCCGAAAAGCGGATCATCGACCGGGAATGGCACCATGCCGCCCCTTCCGACGCCGATCGTGTAAACTTTAATGTCGAAGCTTTTGGCGAGCTCCGCGGCGGTGACCGGATCGATATTGCCGGCGTTATTCTCGCCGTCCGTGATCAGGATGATAACCTTGCTTTTGGCATTGCTGTCCCGGAGGCGATTTACCGCGGTTGCAATGCCCATGCCGATGGCGGTGCCGTCCGCGATCATACCGACACGGATCTCGGAAAGCAGTTCGATCAGAATCCGGTAATCGAGGGTCAACGGGCACTGTGTAAACGCCTTTTTGGCGAACACCACGAGCCCGACGCGGTCGTTCTCGCGGCCTTTGATGAACTTGATGGCTTCCTGTTTGGCGACATAAACACGGTTCTCGGGCTGAAAGTCTTCAGCGAGCATGGATCCCGAGATGTCGAGCGCGATCATGATGTCCACACCGTGCGTCTGGTATTCCTTGTCACTTGAAATGCTGGACGGGCGTGCCAGTGCCGCGATCAAAAAGAGGAACATGACAGCGCGCAGAAAAGGTAACGCCTTAAATAGAAACATTCGCAGTGTTGTAGGACGGTCCTTGAGAAGTTCAAAGGACGAGAACGCGAATTCAAGTCTCTCTCTCCGTTTGGCCCAAAGGAAGATCGGGGGCAGGAGAAACAAAAGGAGGAAAAATGCGGGGTACCTAAACACCATGGGACGCCTCCGTCTGGGGCTCCGCCGGAACCGGAACGGATTCTTTGACGATCTCTCCGGCTTTTTTGTTGATCTGGAGGATCTCGGTGGCCGGGGGTATCCATTTTGCGAATTTCGCCAGGTCCGAAGCCTCGAGGACGTACTGGATCTTCTGGTAAAGGCCGGTCTCAAGATGCAGGGGCCGGAGGGCACGCAGGATTTCGACCGTGGTCAATTCCACGGCAAGGATCTCATAGCGTTTTTCGAAATAAATCCTCAAAATCTCGGAAAGGCGCAAGTAGTACATCTTGATGAACCCGCGCTTGAGAAGATCGGATTCAAAAAGTTCCCCAAGATGCAGAAGAGCTTCCTCCTCGGGGGTTAACGGTGATGGCGGGGGTTGAAATGCATTCTTTTTCTTTCGAAATGTGCGGTAGAGGAAGTAGCCGGCCGCAAGAAGAGCCAGAACAAGGAGCGTCCAAAGGAGTTTTCCCACGCGTAGTTTATACGGAACGACGGATTTGACGTCACGTATATCCTCTTGGGCCTCTCCCCCCGCGATGCTCTTGACGGTCAAGTAGAGTTTGTTCGTTTGAATGCTTTTCTCGGGCTGTTCGTCCTTGCGGTACTTGATTGTCACAGGGTCGAGGATGAATTCACCGAGCCGGTAGCATGTGAGGATGAATTTTCGGCCCGTAATGATCTTTTTCTTTTGTTTTTTGTGGATGTCCTCGACCTTCTTGATCTCGAGGATATCCGAAGAAGGTGCCGGGATATCGGAAAGGATACGGATATCCGGAGAGTGTTCGACCGTGACAGTGTAGGTGACCGGGTCCCCGATCGTAAGAAATGCCTTGTCGACCGTGGCCTTGACGTGGATGTCGTCGGCGTCTGCTGCAAGACACGGGCCGCAGGAAGCGGCAGCCAGCAGAAGCGCGAAGAAAAAAAGCCTCTTCATTTACGTTCCCTGCCCTTAAAGAACTTGAAAAGCGGTTCGATGTAGGAGGTGTTTGCCGGGATATCGATACAGTCGATCTGGAGGCGTTTGAAGAGTTTTTTGAGGGCAGTCTGCTTTTCATCGGCTGTCTGGCGGAACCGTCTTTGAAACTGGGATGAGGTCGTGTCCACAAGCAGGGTTTGTCCGGTTTCCCGGTCCTCCAGTTCCACTAATCCGACTTTCGGGAATTCTTGTTCGAGCGGATCATGGAGATGGATGGCGATGACGTCATGTTTCTGGCTGAGGATCTTCAGGGCTTTTTCATAGCCTTCATCCATGAAGTCCGAGATCAGAAAGATGACGGAGGTTCGTGTCTGGATCCGGTAGAGATATTCCAGGGCTCCGGCAAGCCGGGTCTTCTTTTTCCTGGGTTGATAGCCGAGGACTTCACGAATGACGCGGAGGGCATGGTTCCTTCCCTTTTTGACCGGAATGAATTTTTCAACGCCCTCGGTGGCGATGAGGAGCCCGGTTTTGTCGTTATTTTTGACGGCGGAAAAGGCGAGAATGGCCGTGATCTCCGCCGCGATCTCGGATTTGAGTTTGTCCGTTGATCCGAAATATTGTGATCCGGACATGTCGACGGCAAAAAGCACCGTGAGCTCGCGGGTCTCGACAAATTTCTTGACAAAGGGGTGCAGCGAGCGCGCGGTGACGTTCCAGTCGATTGTACGGATATCATCACCCGGCACGTATTCCCGGACGTCCGCGAACTCGATTCCCTGCCCCTTAAAGACGGATTCATACTCACCACCGAAGAGGTCATTGACCAGCCGGGTTGTGCGAATTTCGATCTTCCGGACTTTCTTCAGGAGCGCTGCGAGGTTCATTTATTCAGAATCTCCATTGAAACGAGCTTTTATTTTGTCATTCCCGAATGCCTGCCTCGTGCAGGTCGGGAATCTGTTTTCTGGGTCTCCGATTACAGTGTTCGGGGACGACATAATTGCGGATAAAATTCCAGAAGACCGCAAGCCTATGGGACTTCGACCTGATCGAAAATCTTTTTGACGATGTCATCGGATGTAATGTCTTCGGCCTCCGCTTCGTAAGTCACGAGCACGCGATGCCGTAGAACGTCCGATCCGATCTGTTTGACGTCATCCGGAGTCACATAACCGCGGCCCTGGAGAAAGGCGTTGGCTTTGGCTGCCAGTGTCAACATGATGCTTGCCCGCGGCGAAGCTCCGTAAGAGATGAGGGGCTTCAGGTCCGCAAGCTTGTAATCCTGGGGGTTGCGTGTCGCGAAGACAAGGTCGAGGATGTAATCTTTCACTTTTTCATCGATGTAGATCTGATGCATCAGCTGGCGCAAGGCCATAATGTGGTCGATGTCCAGCACGGGATCGGCTTTGACGATTTTTCCGATCGTCATACGCTCCAGGATCTCTTTTTCCTCTTTTTTGCTTGGGTAGCTCACGACAAGCTTTAACATAAAACGGTCGACCTGGGCTTCGGGAAGGGGATAGGTCCCCTCCTGTTCAATGGGGTTCTGTGTGGCAAGAACGAGGAAAGGGATCGGTAAGGCGAAGGTCTCGTTTCCGATCGTAACCTGGCGTTCCTGCATGGCTTCCAGGAGCGCGCTTTGAACCTTGGAAGGCGCCCGGTTGATCTCATCAGCCAGGACGATATTCGTGAAAATAGGGCCCTTTTTGGTCGTAAAATGGCCATCCTTGGGGTTATAGACCAAAGTCCCGACCACGTCAGCCGGCAGAAGGTCCGGGGTGAACTGGATGCGCTGGAATTGGGCCGCAATGGCCTGGGAGAGCGTCCTGACGGAAAGTGTCTTGGCAAGTCCCGGGACGCCTTCGATCAGAATATGTCCGTCCGCTAAAAGAGCCATGAGGAGCCGGTCCACAAGATATTGCTGGCCGACGATGACCCTTCCGATCTCGCGGGTAAGGTCTTTCAGGGATGAGTTGGCTTCACGGATCTTGGCGTTCACTTCTTGGATCGAGCTGTCCATAATGTTCTCCTTGTAATTCACAGGTTGGTCATTCCCGATTAAAACATTCGGGGATGATAGGAATCGTTTTTAAGATTACGAATTTTCAATGATAATCTTGCCTTTTACATATTGCAAGAGGGTCTTTTGCATCCGGTCGAGATCGTATGCCGGAATATCTTGTCGCGAGAACTGCATCTCGGTCAACTGCTCAAAAAGCCTGGAAATTTCGTTCCATTCCCCCATCGGAAGCCCTTTGGCTTTCAGAAATGAAAGGACCTCAGCGTTGGTGGTGGTCTTGGAGGGGACGTCATAATAAGTCACGATAACGGTACGTAACTGATTGGACCAGTGGGTTAGTTTTTCTTTGGAATGCGGAGAGGTGAAGGTCGCGATGGATTCCTCTGCTTTCGCATAAACACGCTGTTTCGGATCTTGCGGTGGGATATCTCTGGCGGCCGACCGGGTTTTCAAGAGTTTCCATAGCTTGAAGCCGGCATAGGCCATGGCCGAAAGGACGGCCACGATACTTAGCCAGATCAGGGTTGCCCTCCAGAGGATTCTTGAAACGACTTTAGTCTTTTGTTCCGGGACGAGGAGAGGGATCCACGGTTCACTCTCGGCCTTGCGGTAGCCGATCTCAAAAGGATAAATGACGGCCATTCCGGGTTTAAGGGGACGGAATTCATAGAGAAAAGTTTGAGAAACCGTCTCGCCAGTTTCCTGTGACTGGTTTTGGTTCTCGAGCGTCAAATTTTCAAGCTTCGGCTCCAGGGAATTTATTTCATAAGGACCTTCAGCCTGCGGCCATTCGAGTTGGACCTTCAGGACCACGCTCTGGTCGGTAGCGATTTGTCGGGCAGGAGGTACGATCTTAAGGCGCGGGGCTGCAAACCCCAGAGGCGCGAAGGTCCCAATCAGAAAAATTCCATAAAGAAGGATCTTATGCCTGCGACTAGGAACCATAGCCCTTTCACGTCCAATCAATTTCTGTTTGGATGCTGGATAGAGGAGGAAGTCCAAAAAATCAGGACGACGGAAGAAGAATGGCGGATGGCGAAAAGATTAAAACATCATCCGCCATCCGCTATTTGTTTTTACTCTTTTTTCTTCTTCTTTTCCTCGTCATCAACGACTTCATAATCCGCATCGACAACGCCGTCGTCCTTTTTTTCCCCAGTTTCAGCCCCGGGAGCGGCCGCGCCCTTGCTTCCCGCTTTCTTGGCGGCCTCTTCGTACATTTTTTGGGCGATGGTGTGTGATGCGGTTGAGAGTTTCTGCCCGGCTTTTTCCAGCTCGTCTTTGGATTCGCTCGTGAGCGACGCTTTCGCTTCCTTCAAGGCTTCTTCGACTTTCTTTTTCTCATCTTCCGAGACCTTGTCGCCGTGTTCTCTCAGGGTCTTCTCAGTCGCGTAGATGAGGCTGTCGAGCTGGTTACGGGCCGTGATGACCTCATGTTTTTGTTTGTCCTCATCCGCATGGGCCTGGCCTTCCTTGACAAGTTTCTCGACCTCGTCCTTTGAAAGTCCGGACGAAGATTCGATGCGGATCTTCTGTTCCTTCCCGGTACCGAGATCTTTGGCCGATACGTGGACGATACCGTTCGCGTCGATATCAAATGTCACCTCGATCTGCGGAACACCGCGCGGTGCGGGCGGAATCCCTTCCAGATTGAAAAGCCCGAGCACACGGTTGTTCGCGGCCATTTCACGTTCCCCTTGGAGAACTTTCACAGTCACGGCGGTTTGATTGTCCGCAGCAGTCGAGAAAATCTCAGATTTCCGGGTCGGGATCGTAGTGTTGCGTTCGATGAGCTTCGTCATAACGCCCCCGAGCGTTTCGATGCCGAGCGAAAGCGGGGTTACATCGAGAAGGAGGATGTCCTTTACATCCCCTTTCAAAACGCCTCCCTGGATCGCGGCACCGACTGCCACGACTTCGTCCGGGTTGACGCCTTGGTGCGGGACTTTCTTAAAGAGGTCCTTCGCCTTTTGGACCACGGCCGGCATCCGGGTCATACCGCCCACCATGATCACCTCATCGATATCCTCGGGCTTCACACCAGCGTCTTTCATGGCCTTCATGCAAGGACTGACCGTACGCTCGATCAAATCGGCGACTAACTGCTCGAGTTTCGCGCGGGTCAGCGTCAAAAGTAGATGCTTGGGACCAGACGCGTCAGCCGTGATGAACGGCAGATTGATCTCTGTACTTTGGGCCGTGGAAAGTTCGCATTTGGCTTTTTCCGCGGCTTCCTTGAGTCGCTGAATGGCCATACGGTCCTTCGAGAGATCAATGCCGTCGGTTTTCTTGAATTCCGCGATGAGCCAATCGATGACTTTTTGATCAAAGTCATCGCCGCCCAAGTGCGTATCGCCGTTCGTAGCCTTTACTTCGAAAACGCCCTCGCCGATATCGAGAATGGAAATATCGAATGTTCCGCCGCCAAGGTCGTAGACTGCGATCGTCTCATCCTTTTTCTTATCCATGCCGTACGCGAGCGCCGCCGCGGTTGGTTCATTGATGATGCGCAGGACTTCCAGCCCGGCGATCTGTCCCGCGTCTTTGGTGGCCTGACGCTGGGAGTCATTGAAATACGCGGGCACGGTGATCACGGCCTGCGTGATGGGTTCACCGAGATACATTTCCGCGTCGGCCTTGAGTTTCTGAAGGATCTTCGCGGAAATCTCCGGCGGCGTATAATCCCGTTTTTCCTGCGGGATATTGAAGACCGCCTCGCCGTGTTTGCCCGCTTTCACCTTGAACGGGACCAACTGGCTTTCGTGGGTGGCTTCTTCCTGACGCCGTCCCATGAACCGCTTGGCGCTGAAGATCGTGTTTTCCGGATTCGTAACTGCCTGGCGTTTGGCCGTCTGTCCGACCAGTTGTTCGCCGGTCTTTGTAAAAGCAACGATGGAGGGCGTGGTGCGGTTGCCTTCCTTGTTTTCGATCACCTTTGGATCGGAGCCCTCGATGATCGCCATGCATGAATTGGTCGTTCCTAAGTCAATTCCCAAGATCTTTCCCATGTTAGTCTCTCCTTTTTTAAATGAACCTCCAACGCTTTGTGACGGATTATGTTAAGCCAATGTCACTCTATATAGATCAATAATCATGCCATTATACCTGAAAATGTGAAATCATAACTCCATTATTTTCAATGGGTTATAGATGCTTCAATTTTTGGATCTAAAATTAACCAAGACAGGTGAGCCATAATGACGCAGTGGTTTGTAACTAAACGGCAACGCACCGTCTAGGTGATCTTATATTCTGCCAACTTTCGGTAAAGTGTTCGTCTTGAAATGCCGAGTTTTTCGGCGGCGGTGGATTTGTTGCCGCGGGTCTTCTGAAGGGCTTTCTGAATGAGTTCCTTTTCGGCGTCGGTGATCTTTGTGATGCCTTGAAGCGAGGCGGTTCCATTTGTCCCGGCGGACTGGGGTCTTCCCTGCCGGAGATCCTCAGGGATCTGTTCCAGGGTTAGCATGTCTCCCGAGCTCAGGACGATCATTCGTTCCACGATATTCTTAAGCTCCCGGATATTCCCCGGCCAGTTGTACTCGACGAGCGCTTCGAGGGCGTCCTTGGCAATTCCACGGATCTTTTTGGCGTTCAATGCGGCGTATTGCTGGATGAACGTGTTCACGAGCGGAGCAATGTCTTCCTTGCGCTCGCGGAGCGGCGGAACCTTCAGGTAAATGACATTGATGCGGTAATAGAGGTCTTCACGGAATTTTTGTTGTTGAACTTCGTCCAAGAGCGTTTTATTAGTCGCGGCAATGAGACGAACATCGATCTTAATCGCTTTGGTCCCGCCCACGCGTTCGAACTCGCCTTCCTGAAGCACGCGGAGGAGCTTGACCTGCGTGTCTTTGGTGATCTCGCCTATCTCGTCCAGGAAGAGGCTTCCCAAGTGCGCGCGTTCAAACCGTCCTTTTTTCCGGTCAGTAGCGCCGGTAAACGAACCTTTTTCATGGCCGAAAAGTTCACTCGAGAGGAGCGTTTCGGTCAAGGCGGCGCAGTGCACGGCGATAAAAGGATACTGTTTCCTCGGGCTGAGATCATGAATGCGCCGGGCGATGAGTTCTTTGCCGGTGCCGCTTTCCCCTTCGATCAGGACAGAGGCGTTGGAGGCTGCGATCTTATCGACGGTCTTGAGAAGTTCCATCATCTTTTGAGATTGAGCGATAAGCCGGCCTTGGTCATAGCGCTCCCTGAAAAGCTCCTGCTTGAGCTCTTTATTTTCTTCTTCCAGTTGATGACTGCTGAACGCTTTCTTGACGAGAAATTCAAGTTCCTCAAGATTGACGGGTTTAGTTAGGTAGTAGAAGGCCCCTTTTTTCATGGCCTTGACCGCGTCTTCCACAGAACCGTAGGCGGTGAGAAGAATGACTTTCGCGGAAGGTGCTTCGGCTTTGATCGATTCCAGGAGCGCTACGCCGTCCATTTCCGGCATCCGGATATCCGAGATTATGAGGTCGGGGCTCTCCTTTTTGAAAAGATCGAGGGCCTCTTTGCCGCTCGTGGCGGTCATGACGTCATAGTCCAGACCTTGAAGAAATTGGGTCAGGCCTTTTCGGGCATTCACCTCATCTTCGACAAGCAGGATGCTTTCAAACATGGCGTATCAGCCTCCTTGGCACTGCGTAATCGTTAAGTTTTTTCCAATTGAGCAAGCCGAAGAATCTCTTGGAATCCTTCAGCATCGAGGGTTCGCAAGAAATTCTGTTTCATTGTCTCACTGATAATTCGGTAATTGTAATTGGGGTTCCCGGATCGGCAGCAAGACCTTGAATGTTGTCCCTTTGTTCAATTTGCTTGCGACCTCGATCTTGCCGCCGTGTTCGGCAACGGCGTCATAGACCATCATAAGACCGAGCCCCGCTCCCTCCGGTTTGGTGCTGTAATAGATGTCAAAGATCCTGGCCAGTTCTTTCTCAGCAATGCCGCAACCCGTATCCGCGATTGTGACGGTGGCGCAATGTTGCTTATGCGTAAGAGCGATCTTGACGGAGCCCCCGTCAGGCATGGCCTCTAGGGCGTTCTTGATCAGGTTCATAAAAGCATAGTAAAGGCGTTCCCGGTCCATCAGGAACCCCGGAAGTCCTTTGTCTTTCGAGAATTTCACAGCGATCTTGGCGGCATCCAGTTGCGGCTTCAGAAAGGAGATCGCGTCATCGATCACCTCGTTCAGATTATCTACTCGAAAACGAAGCGGCGGCTTGCGTGTGGCCTTGAGAAAATTCCGGATGATTCGGTCGAGGCGTCGGGTCTCATCCTGAATGTCACTTAACGAGTCGGCGATCTCCTTTCGTTTGTCGCCGGGAAGTCCGGCGAGGCGTTTTTTTAAAAGTTCCAGATGGATCGTAATGGCGTTAAGCGGGTTGCCGATCTCGTGGGCAATGCCTCCGGCAAGCCGTACCAGACTTTCCATGCGTGAGAGCATGGCGGTCTCGAATTCCTGCTCTGTGCGTGATGTGATATCTGAAAGGAGTATGACGAAATTCATTTCTCCATCCTCTTCTCTCGGGAGGATCGTGATGCGCAGTTGCATTTCCCGGGGGGAAAGGATCCTGAGGTCGTGGACGGTGCGGACCTCGGCGGTTATGACATTCTCTTTCAGAAAAGCTGCGAAGGAGGGATCCTGAGTTTGATTCCAGACAGGTTGTTTTACAGAGGTACGGACACCTCCGAGCCAGTCTTCGGCCTTCCGGTTGAAGAAAACCGGATATCCTTTCGCGTCCGTGATAACGATCCCCTCTTCCAGATTTTGGCATACTTCTTCGAGTCGGAGATTCTCCTGTGCCGCTTCGAGGAGCTTTAAATAGAGAGAATCTTTTTCGATTTGCGGAAGGCGCGGCTTTAACCGTTTTACGAAATCAAGCTTTTCGCTCATGGATTTCTTTCACTTCCTTGGCGTTCTCGATAAAAGCCCGGAGCAACCGGGGGTCTTTTATGCCGGGACTGGACTCGACGCCGCTCGCGACATCCACGGCAAACGGGCGGATCTTCTCAATGGCTTGCGCCACATTGAGAGAGTTGAGCCCTCCCGCCAGGAAAAGTTTGTCGTGAACATAGGGCTTGTCTTCGATAATGCTCCAGTCGAACGGGATACCGGAACCGCCTCTTTCGGAACGCGAATAGGTGTCGAAAAGAAAAGCGCTGACATTGTATTCGCCGATCCGTTTCAGGCTCATGGCATCTTTCACGTGAAAGGTTTTGATGATCTCATAACCCTTCTGCATGAACGAATCGCAGTAAAGCGCGGTTTCTTCGCCATGGAATTGGAGAAATTTGAGCCGGAGTCGTTCGGCGATGGTTTCGACTTCTTTCTTGGGCTGATTACAAAAAACCCCCACAGTATTTTTAAAGTCTGCGAGTTTCTTGAGGATCTCCGCTGCCTTTTCGACCGTGATC
>Ga0265297_10008806_pt1 | contig 13308 bp, 12 predicted proteins | sample Munlanlwell13791_FD_192502 | JGI IMG/M metagenome (GOLD analysis project Ga0265297, IMG submission 192502) | Leachate microbial communities from a municipal landfill in Southern Ontario, Canada - Leachate well 137-91 | ecosystem: Engineered > Solid waste > Landfill > Unclassified | place...
CGGAAGGTTGTCATGGCTATCGGAAATAATTGCTATTTTCATAGAATTATTTTCATTTGACCAGCTGGCTTTTCAAAAATTTAATTGTTTTTCGATTGGCGATTAACTCTTTCAGATAATTGAGGAATGATTCTGTCTCCAATAATTTCAATAGTTTTTGATCGCCTCCAGCGTGTTTTTTGTAGTGCTCTTTTTCCTCCGCGATTTCCTCGAGGGAAGCGCTGAGTTTTTCTTGCTCAGATATTTTTTTGATTGTTAAGGCTATCTTGATTCTTTCTTCAGCCATTGGTGCGAATTCTTTCTCGAGATCATCAATAGTCTTTTTAATCATTCCCAAATAATCTTCTAGCTTCATATGTAGCATATTACTAACAGAGTTTTTTAGCTCGTCCAACATTTTATGGATTTCTTGGTGTTTTAGAACTTCGGGAATTTCGTCGAACGAGCATTCTTTAATCATGCGATTTAGCATCTCGATTTCTGTTTTTTGTTCTGTTTTAGCTTTTCGTTCCATTGATAGATTTTCTTCTATTTTATTTTTTAGCTCGGCCAAGCTAGAAAACGGACTAACAACCTTAGCGAATTCGTCATTTAAGTCCGGAAGTTGCAAGGAAAAAATATTTTTGATTACGACCTTAAAGTCTATTTTTTTACCTGCTACTTTTTTATCATAATACTCTTTGGGGTATTCCAGCGTGAATTCCCGTGTTTCTTGAGATTTGGCCCCTAATAGTTTTTGAGAAAATTCCGGCAAAAAACGATTTTCGCCCAGAATCAATTTTGCGTCTTTCTCCGGAGCGTTTTCGAGGGGCACTTTATCCGCGAACATTGCTATATCCGCCTGAAGCAGGTCCCCATTTTGCGCTGGTCCATTTTTTATGGTTTGAGACGCGCGCGAGGTCTGAAGCTCTTTCAGAATCGTTTCTATTTCCTCTTTTTTGATTTCAACTTTTTTTTGAGTAATTTTTATTTTTTTATAATCACCGATTTTCACTTCAGGCATTATGGAAAAAAGGAGCTGGACGATTAATTCATTCCCGGGGGCTATTTTGGTGATTTGGATTTCAGGTTCAGCAACTACTTTTTCCTGGATTTGTTTCAGAAAATCGGGGTAGTGATGTTCGATCGCCAGGCCTGCTGCCTTTTCCGTAATTTTAGTTTTTCCGATTTCTTGTTCGATAAGGTTGTGTGGTGCTTTGCCCTTGCGAAAGCCAGAGACAATATGATTGGCAGCAAATTCAGTTAATGATTTTTGATAGAAGGGAGTTATCTCTATAGGCTCAAAAGTAACCTCCATCTTCAATAGGTTCTTAGGTAATTTTTGTTTTTTAATTTTCATGGGTTTTTATTATTCGTTAACTTTTTTTTCGGACGTTTCTTCTGCCGGAGCCGGAGCAGCTTGAGGGAGAATGTCCTGATTGGCTGTTTCACCTTTCGTTAATTCGGGTAGGGTCTCGGGTGCTGAGAGCTCTTCTTGGTTTGTAAGATTAGGTATGGCAGGCGTCTCTTCTACCTCTTCTGGGTCAAGAAATATTTTATATCCGGTGATTTCCGAGGCGAGATGAAGATTCATGCCTCTTTTACCAATTGCTAGTGACATTTGATCTTTTTTAAGGACAGCTTTAGCGGTTTTATCTTGCTCGTTAATCTCTAAGGATGTAATTTTAGCAGGCGTTAGAGCGTTAAGAATAAATTTTTTCGCGTCATCTGTATATTCTATTACGTCGATACGCTCGTTGTTCAAAGCCGCTGCAATGGTTTGGATGCGGATTCCTCGCTGTCCGATGCAGGCTCCGACTGGATCAATTTTTTTATCCTTGCTGATAACTGCTACCTTAGATCGTACCCCGGCAGCCCTGACTATTTTTTTAATTTCTACTGTTTTTGCCCCGACTTCAGGAATTTCCGAGCGGAATAGATAGTCTACCATCTCCGGACTGCGGCGAGACAAAATAATTTCAGGCTCCCGAACGGTCGGGTTAACTGATAAAATATGAAATTTATATCTTTGATTGGGCAAATATTGTTCTTCTGGAATTTGTTCCAAAGAGGGCAGAATAGCAATGACATTTTCTTCGAGGTTGACCAAGATATTCAAGCCATTTCTTTTCTGAATCGTTCCCTCAATGATCTGTTTTTCCATGTCTTTATATTTTAAATAGACTGCCTCTCTTTCCATTTCTTTTAATTTTTGTAGAATAACTTGTTTGGCTGTTTGCGCTGCAATACGGCCAAAATTTGTTGGTGTTTCTAGTTGATTAACAATCTCGTCTCCAATTTTGATATTTTTTTTCTTAGGATAAAGCTCTGTCGCTTCAGAGATTTGTAAATCTGTTTTAGGATTGAATTTTTTTTCAGGCGTAGCCTCGGTTGCGGGTTCTGCTGTTTTCGGCGCAGGTTCTTCTTCCCCGACTACGGCTTCAGGCGGCAAGTCTTCGACTACCGTCTTGATGTCGTAGACCTCCAGTTTTCCATTCTCTGGATTGAACTTGGCCTTGATGTTTTGATTTTTTTGTCCGAAATCTTTTCGATAAGCGGCAGCTAGCGCTTGCTCCAAGGCTTCAAGCACTTTTTCTTTTTGTAATTTTTTTTGTTGGCAGATTGCGTCAATCAACGCGACGATGTTGTTTTCCATAAATTTTGTTTAAAAAATCCGGTTTGTATAAACCAGATTAAGATTATTGAATAATGTAATTAAAGTATAAGGTATAATCGTTTTTTGTCAAAGGGTGGCACGTAATTCATCGTGCCAAGAAGACGCCTAGGTAAATATTTTTGGGGAAATTAAAAAACTGGCTCCATCGAAGTCAGTTTTTTAATTAAGGACAACTTTTATCTTTAACAAAGATTATTTTTTACTATCTCAATAATCCTTGTGAAAGAAATTCTGGTCGGAGTAACGCATGGGGCAGTTAAACTCCCATTAAAAAGAGCTTGGATGGTATGATGAAAATACCAGTTTTCCGCCCCTACGATTTTGCCTTCGGAGACCAATGTTTTTAAATCATTGGTAATGGCGGCTTTTTTCGACCATGCCTCTGCCTGACGTATTTTTCTGGCCACTTTGTATAACTTGACCCCGAAGTTTTTGTTGCTGAAAATCTGTACGCCACCAATACTGTTTTGCTGAATAATAATCGCCGCTCCTTTACGTCGCGCATATTTCGAGAAACTTTCATTGTTCGAATGCACCGCGACAATGAGCCATCTGACGTTCCCAGGGCCAATTGCATATTCTTTTTTGGCCAGCTTGTAATCTTTTTCATTTTGCCAGAAAAGATTTTGTTCCTCGAATTTTGCGCACAAAGCTTTGCTGGCCCAATCGACTACTTCGGCAGGCGGCATAGCGCGGCCGACGACTTTCACTAGTTGCGCTAGGTCTAAGGGCCCGCTCGTGTACCCATGCGAATTATCATTTTGAGGCTTGCGTAGATCGTCATTGACAACCGCCGCCAGTATCATTTTGAGGCTTGGGTGTTCCCTGACTCCTAGACATTTTGCCGCTAGTGTTGCAGCACATTCATTCGGAAAATTTTCTGCGGGGTGATGATCGAATTGTCCTCTCCCGCAGTCCACGAAAATTGAGCTTTCGTTCCCAACATTTTTCCCCGGTTCAGCAGGCAGTTCTCCTCCGTTTCCCAAAAATTTTAATTTTGCCTTAGAAATTCCAGGGAATTTTTGCTCCCCGAAATTTTTCAGGAGCCAAATCGCAGCCACAGCGTCCAGGTCTGGTCTCTCATGAGTTACAATAACCCAATTCTTTTCCATTATTTCCTCCCCGATTTTATGAAGATCGACAGTATGTCCTTAATCAATTCCCTCCCAGGAATTTAAATAACAATATTAATGCTATAAATATAGCATTTTTTTAGGTTTTGTCAATTATGAATTTTGAGCCAATTTCAGCTCAAATCATCATAATGATATATTTTTGGCAGTTGATTCGGAAATAGGTCAATGGCGACTAATTCTAATCGCCAGCCGGTGAAATCAATCGGATAATGACGTTGATTAAGATAAAAATTAATGGCTCGATTAAGCTTATTTTTTTTCACTTTAGTCAGGGCTTCCTCGGGCAGACCAAATTGATATTGAGTTTTAGTTTTGACTTCAATAAAGATAATTTGGCCTTCTTGCTCAGCAATAATATCTATCTCGCCAAAATTTTTTGCTTGATAATTTCTATCGATGATTTTATAACCTTTTTGCTCTAGGAATTTTGCAGCCAAGTTTTCGCCTTTTGCGCCTAATATTTTTTTGTCCGTCATTATTTCTTTTTGGAAAGAATTTGGATATTGGCCTCTTTCAATTGTTTTTCCGGCAAAGAAGAGGGCGCTCCAGTCAATGGGTCGCGTGCGTCGCCAGTTTTAGGGAAGGCGATCACTTCGCGAATACTTTTTTCGCCCGAAAGAAGCGCTACAATACGATCGATTCCTAGGGCGATTCCGCCGTGCGGAGGAGCACCAAATTTTAAAGCCTCTATTAGGTGGCCGAAACGCAAATCGATTTCGTCTTGTCCAAGTCCTAATATCTCAAAAATAATTTTTTGTAAATCTGGCTGGTGGATTCTAATCGAACCTCCGCCTAGCTCAAAACCGTTAAGCACGATGTCGTAAGCTTTGCTCGAAATTTCAAGGGGATTTTGTTTAATCTTTTCCGGATCAAATTCGTGCGGAGCTGTAAAAGGATGGTGAACGGAAACCATTTTCTTGTCTTCTTCTGAATATTCGAAAAGCGGTTGATCTATAACCCAGGCGAAACTAAGCAAATTGTCGTTTTTTTCTTTTCTCAAATCTGGTTTGTCGGTTTTATATTTTTTCATCGAGTCTGCGTAACTGATTCTAGGAAAGGGGGTTTCCTGAATTTTCTTTTCCGGAAAAATTTTGGTTACTAACTCAATCATCATTTTTTCTATAAGCTGCATAATCTCTTCGCGGTCGACAAAACTCATTTCCATGTCGAGCTGGGTGAACTCCGGCTGCCTATCAGCCCTTTGATCTTCATCGCGGAAACATCTCGCTAATTGAAAATATTTTTCTAGGCCGGCGATCATTAAAATTTGTTTATACTGTTGGGGTGATTGCGGCAAAGTGAAAAATTTTCCATTTTCTCGCCTAGATGGAACGATAAATTCCCTCGACCCTTCGGGGGTGCCTTTGCCAAGAAGGGGTGTCTCGACCTCCAAAAATCCTAGGTCGGATAAATATTGGCGAATAAAAAAGTTGATTTGATGCCTGGCGATAAGATTTTTTTTCATCCTTTCCGAGCGGAGATCGAGGTAGCGATATTTCAATCTAATTTCTTCGTCTATCGACAAAGTATCTTTTTTGATTTCGAACGGCAAGTCCAGACTTGTATTGATCAGCTCAATTTTTTGAGCTGAAATTTCAACTCGGCCCGTGCTAATTTTAGCGTTTTGGTTTTTGTTTGGCCTTTCCTTTACCTCACCGATAATCATCAAAACGCTTTCCTTTTTTAATTTTTTTATTTCTTCAAAACGCTCTGCGCCAATAGTCTGAAGGTCAATGATAGCTTGTATCAAACCGCTTCGGTCTCTTAAATCTAGAAAGATCACACTGCCCATTTCCCGGATATTTTGAGCCCAACCTTTCAGACAGACTGTTTGATTAATAAATTCTGGGGCTTCGGAAATTTTTAAACGGTTCATATCGTTTTAGTTTATTTTTATTTGTTCTTTAAAATATTTTATTAATTCGTTTAAGGATATTGTGATCTGTTCTTTGGTTCTTAAGTTTTTAGCGATGATTTCATTTTTTTCTTTTTCTTGAGAACCGTAGATTAGGGCAAATTCTATTTCATTTTCAGCGGCATATTTGAGTTGATCGCCCAGTTTTTTTATCTCCGAGTAAAAGAGAACATTGTAACCGTGTTCGCGAAGTTTTCGCAATATCTCTTGATAATCAGAAAGCAAGCTCTCGTCGAAAAAGGCTAGCATGATTTGCGCCGGATTTTTTTTACTTTTGATTTGTTTGAGTTCCGTCAGGGCTGTAAAAAGACGATCAAGGCCGATAGCCATGCCGACAGCTGGCACTTTTTTGTTGACCATTTGATTCACTAAATTGTCATATCTCCCGCCTCCACACAAGCTTCCGTACTTCGCGGAATTTTTGAGTGAGGCTTCAAAAATTGTACCGGTGTAATAATCCAAGCCACGAGCCAGCGAAAAATCTATTTGGCAATTTTTAACTTTGCTTTGGACGATATACCCCCAAAGTTTTTGGAGACTTCGAAGAGGCTCCTTGAGCTCCGCGTATTTGTTGATAACGGCCTCAAAATCTTCACTCCCATTTATTTTTTGAGCCATAAATTCTAGAGTCGCCTCAATTTGCCCCGCAGAGAGCCCTAGACTTTTTAAATCTTTTTTTAATTGTTCAGGGTTTATCTTGTCTTTTTTGTCTATCGTCCTCATTATTTTTAAAGCTGCTGATTCATCTATTTTGAGAAGCTTGAGAAAACCTATTAAGATTTGACGGTTATTAATTTTGATGCAAAAATCAAGCTTTAAGTTCTCGAGAATTTGGGCTGCGAGAGTAATAATTTCCAAGTCAGCAAAAAGAGAGTCGGTGCCGATAATATCGGCGTCGCCTTGGTAAAACTGGCGGAATCTTCCAGCTTGAGTATTTTCCGCGCGCCAAAGAGGGCCAATCTGATAAACCTTCATAGGTTTTTTAACGCTTGGATATTGGGCGATTAATCGCGCCAGAGGAACAGTGTGGTCATAGATTAGGGCTACATCTCGTTCGCCGTTATCTTTAAAGCGATAGATTAATTTTTCATTTTCTGGCCCGAACTTGCTGCATAAAAGCTCCGCGTATTCAAGTGCGGGCGTTTCGATGGGCGAGAAACCATAACTCTCGTAAGTTTGACGTATTTTTTCTATCATTTCCAAGCGGGCGATTTGTTCTTCTGGAAGATAGTCTCTAAAGCCTTTCAGTGTTTGAGGAATAAATTTATTAGACATAGATAAGACTATTATAGGGAAAAAATAATGGTCGTAAAGCTCCGGCTTGCCTTTTTTAATTTTTTCGCTACATTTCAACGATTATGGAAACAAAAGAACAAATCATTGAACGTTCTAGAAAATACGCGCAAGAAAACAGATTTCAGCTAAACCCAAAAAAAGAGATTGTTGATTCCATTGCGTTAGGCTTGATGCGCAACCGAGAAAAACACGGGCAACTCTATTGTCCCTGTCGCAAAGTCACTGGAGATGTGACCGAAGACGCGAAAAAAATTTGCCCATGCTTTTGGCATCGGCAGGAGCTAGAGAAAGACGGGCATTGTCTTTGTTACCTTTTCACCTCGAAGTAATATTTTTAATACCGAAGACTTTATTTCTTGACTTTGCTCCGCGTACCAACTTGATTCTTTCAACCGGAACTTTTAAATACTCCGCCAAGAGTTTGATGGCCGCTTGATTAGCCAAACCATTTTCTGGTTTGGCTTTTACTTTAATCTCGAAAGAGCCGTCTGACGTTCTATATATTTCATTGTTTCTTCCGTGAGGATAAATTTTAGCTTGAATTAGCATTTTTTTTAAATTTTTTCAAAACATAATAGGCGATAAGGCCGCCAGACAAGGCGGTCAAAAGCTGCGACCAGGAGAACATGGTCTGGGCTACGTCAACTAGTTTCTGGGTCGAGAAGAGGCGGACAACGAAAGAGCTGGCCGCGTATAAAAAAATGAATTTTGTTGTCGCAGCCACTATCATTTTGGTCCAGTAATTAGACAATGGAAGATAGCGGAAAACAAAAATAAGAATCAAATTGCTGGCCATAATGAAAGTAACGAGTGGCCACAGGAAGAAAGGCAATAGGCCATAACCAAGCGCGGCAAGGCTCGGGATAAAGGCGAGCCAAAATGTTTTTTTAATTCCCAGGGTTACAGCAGAAATAAAAAGCAGGGCGTTGACGAGAGAGCCGACTATGGATTGGAAGTTAATTACGGGCAATACAAGCGCAAGAACGATCAATAAACTGAAATTTATGGTTTCAGTTTTTATTTTGAGCAAGTCAATTATTTTTGTTTGGGGCATGGACTTGAAGAGGGGTTTATTATTTTTTGAGCATCGTTTTTATTAACGCGGATAACATTTTGGCAATTTCTAACAGTTCGCTATAAGTTTTTTGGAACGTTTCCTCAGTGACATTATTTTCAAGTTTTAGAATTCGCAAAATCGCGACACATTCATTGACAGAGCCTTTTGCTATAACGTAGAAATTTTTTTTGTCATTCTTCGCATATTTTCCGGCCCCTTCGGCAATATTTAGCACTATGCTTAGCGAGGCTCTTTTGCATTGGTCTTTGAGATTTTTATCAATTTTGTAATTCGATAAAATTTTTGTAATTTGGGTGTGATAATTTTCGGCTTTTTGATAAACCGGAAATTGCTCAAAATCAAACATATTTTTAGATGTAGGTAGCACACAGAATGCAGAATAAGAATTAAGAATCAAGGGAAAATTCCGCTTCTATTCTAGATGAATTTATTTATATTTACCTTATTTCTTAATTCTTAATCTTAATTCTTGATTCTATTCCGCGAAGCGGAATTTTCGGGGCGGTGGGATTCGCACCCACGGTCTTCTGCTCCCAAAGCAGACGCCTTAGGCTAACTGGGCCACGCCCCGATTCAGTCGAGTTATTATATTAATACATTCTGGTCAGGTCAATATTCGTGTAATAATATTTTAGGATTTGCGAATAAGTTGCCCCTTGCCCGGCGGCAGTAATTGCGCTACGTTGAGGCATTCCTACGCCGTGCCCCAGGAGTTTTTTGCCTTTACCTGGGGGGTCATCTTTGGCGACTAAATAAGGTATGAGTTTCTTAGTCATTCCGACTAGGTTGGCAGAGCGCGTCTTTCCGTCGCTCTGGGCAAAATAATAAGCCAGCGCCGGATCGCCCATATAAGTCATAATAATGCCACGGGTTTCTTGCACTGCTTGAAGAAAGTTCGGAGCGCGCTCACTTTTTTTTACGCCGCGGTATACTTGATCAGCCTGCGTATCTCGTACGTCGATGAAAGGAACTTTGTTGACTGCGGCAGTGTATTTAGGAATCTTAAGGCGATAAAAGGCATAAGTACGAGCGGCCACGGCCTGAGCCTTGAGAAATTCCATTGGCGCATCATCTCCGGCTTCGGCGACACTTTCCAAATATTTTTCGATCGGCAGCTGATTTATCACCCAAAGTCTTTCCGTGACAGGGTTATACTCTACCTTGAATTGTCCGTAATATTCATTGTCTGTAACCGGCTCACCCCAGAAAGTATTATTTTTCCAATTATCAAGTTTAAAAATAATTTCTGAGTTAGCCGGCGGCACCATCAGGAGAGGGGAATCAGTTGTTAAGAGGCGATGATTCTGAGCATCGTCAACAATGTATCTTTTTCTGGTAAAGTCGAAGCTGATTTTAATTTTTTCTCCTTTGGTATTTTTAAGAAGCAATTGGTTCTTGTCGCCATAAACATCGTAGCTCTTTTGCCCGTGGGTAGAAATTTCTAAGGGTAAATACTTTTTATTTTCCGTTTTCTCGATATACAATAGACCTACTCTGATTTTTGGTTCCGCCCCGTTTTGATTCACAACAAGATCGTTTGTCGCCGGAATTATTTGCCAATAATAGCTATTATTACTTTGGGTCTGGCTAAAAGGCGAGGAGATGGCCCCATTTGTGACTTTAACAGGTATTTCAATCTCTGAGCCGGCAATAATTTGGCCATGAAAGACTATGGCGAATTTTCCCCAATGAATTCCCCCTCCAGAAGGAGCGCTTAAATCAAACTTGAGAGTCGCTTCTTCCCCTGGATTAATGGGATATGGTGGACTGAGCGTGAAAGGAGTGCTATCATCAAGCCAGTTAGCGGATTTTAATTTTTTTGCTTCATCATTTATTGCTTTGAGATAGATGGGGTCATTATTTTGAAAGTACCATGTTTTTGATCCATTATTTCTCAAAATCATACCGAAGCTTATCGTCTCTCCGATTTTGAGTTCGATAATATTAGGATGGCTTTGCGCCAACCTTAAGGCCGAATAATCAGAAGTTTGAAGCGCGCTGGCTATTTGCGGCGCGGCTAAAAATAAAATTAATAAAAGCAGGAATCTTTTTTTCATCAATTTGAGTATAAAAAATAAAAAGAGAGGAGTCAAGCAAACATAAAATCAAAAGCGAGAAACAAAAAATAATAATTTGAAAAAATCAGTATAAAAATATTTTATTTTACGCTTTTCGTTTTTGTCTTTAAACTATTTTTCTAATGTCAGAATTGAAGAAAAAAATTTTTAAACAATTCAGCTGGCAAGTTTTGGGCCGTCTGTTGATTAATATTTTGGCCCTAGTTAACTTAAGTTTGTGCGTCAAATATTTGGGCCCGCAGGATTATGGCTATTTTACACTCGGGATTTCCTTTGTTCAAATTTTTGGCATTATTGCTGATTTTGGCTTATATCTTATCACTTTGGACTATCTGGGGAGAGTTGGCCAGTCGACAGATGATCACCAGGGTGAGCAAAACGCTAAGAAACAATTTCTCCTCAACAATCTGTTTAGCCTACGATTTTTCGCGGCGCTGATTTTTTACGTCATAACCGCCCTCGCTGCGTTTGCGTCTGGCTATCCGGACGTCGTTAAAAATACTATTTATATTTTTGTTGTTTACTTTTTTTCTTTGACCCTCGTTCAGTTTTTAAGCGCAATTTGCCAAAAAGATTTCTACGCGGAGAAAATTGTCAAAGCAGATATAGCAAGCAAGGTTATTTTATTTTTGCTTTTACTGACCATCCGTCGTCTTGATTTGGGCTTTTATCTTCTTGTAGTTTTTTATACTATAAGTGGTCTTTTGAATTTTGCGTTTTTGTTTTTTTATGTCCGCAGAAGAGAAATGATTAAGTTCAGTTTTGATTTTTCTTTTTGGCTAAAAATCATCAAGAAGATTTGGCCTTTAGGCTTGGCTGCTATTTTTAATATTATCTATTTCAAAGTTGATACATTAATCCTCGCGCATTATCATTCAACAGCCGAAGTGGGGTTGTATGGCGCCGTCTACAGAGTTTTTGAGGCTTGTATCGCGATTCCGCCACTTTTTTTGGGTCTTATCCTGCCCCAGCTAGCCGCCAGTCAGATGAACAATGATTATAATCGTTTTCAAAATATTTTTCAGAGAAGTTTTGAGTTCCTTGCGCTTATCGCCATCCCTATTGCCTTCCTTTGTCTGGCAAAAGGCAGGGAAATCATGGAGATCATCGGTGGAGATAAATTTATTCCAGCTGGCAGGCTTCTGGCAATCATAGGTGTGGCCATCGGCTTTTTGTTCGTCGGTGAGTTATTCAAACAGGTAGTGGTGGTAATTGAAAAGCAAAAACAAGCCCTCTTCTTATATTTTACAATTATGGTTTTATCTCTGGGCGGATACTTTCTATTTATCCCTCCTTATGCGGCGGAGGGGGCGGCTTGGGTGACAGTTTTTAGCGAGTTTTTGATGCTTCTTCTTTCAATTATTTTTTTCTGGCGTTATTCACGGGTGAAAATAAAATTTCTTTTTTTAAGCAAAGGCTTAATAGCCGGTTTGTTAATGTATTTATTTTTAGCATATTGTCATAATCTCAATTTTTACTTAAGCTTGCTAATTGGGGGAGGCCTTTACTGTATTCTCATCGTTATGCTCAAAGCCATTTCCAGGAAGGAGGTTCAAGAGTTGTTGAGAGGTTTTATAAAATAATCTATTATGGGCTCGATGCTTTCAAAATATTTTTTTATTTTTCTAATCTTTTTTGTTTTGTTACATTTTTCTTCCGTTCTCGCTGAGACCAGCGGGATTTCTGCAACACTTTTTTATGATCCAAGCTGCGCCGCCAGTCAGCAGATGATTATTTACTTGGCCGATCTTCAGTCGCGTTATCCAGAGATTAGAGTTTCGTCTTACGATATAGTTCAGCCCGAGAACCTATCTTACTCAAAAAAAATGTCCAGGGAATATCATTTTGATATTGGTCAGGTGCCAATCGTGATTGTCGGTCAAAGTTCTTTTGTAGGTTTTTCTGAGGCCAGCAAAACAGGTATTGAGCAGGAAATAAGAAAAGAGTTGTATCAAACCACGACGAATTATCCGCGCCAAGCCAGTTTAGGGCAATTGACTCGAATTATACAGTTTATCGTTGCCATTATTATTCTTTGCGCCGCTATTTTTTGGTGGAGAAAACATTTTGCATCTGGTGGAAACACTCAATCTTAAACTTTTTTAAATCTATATTGCGGTATTGGGCCGACTGCGAGAAATGCCTTCTAAATTATGCGGCGCTCGTTCCCCACTTTGTGGGGTCAATCGCCCCGCAAAGAATATTATTAAAATTGCGGGGCGATTGAAGCCTAGACAAAAATAGAAAAAAGCTTATATTCCTTAAGGAGGAAAGAGCGCTTTAAAGAAATTTTGATCTATGAGCACAAAAAAATCATTACAGGTCTGTCTTCTATCTTGTCTTTTAGTTCTTTTTGTTACGAGCGGAGCGGCCTGTAGCAGTACACCATCTCAATCTTTGCTCGATAGGGCCAAGCCTTTCAATCTTAATTATTGGCGTGTAACGGATCAGCCGGACGACTTCGGCGAGATTGTTACTCGTTTTAAAGTTTTTTACCCTAACATCAATATAACCGTTCAAAATATTAGGGCAGAGGAGTACAAAAATGCCCTGCTAGAAGCTTGGGCTGAAGACCGCGGTCCGGATATTTTTTCAATTCCCGTGTCGCAGCTTCACGAATACAAAACAAAGATTAGCCCTTTGCCTAGCGAGGTCACTACGGTGAAGACCACGATCAAAAAATCATTTTTAAGTACTGAAGCTCAACTCAGTGAGGAAAAAATTTCTTCTCCCAGTTTAAGAGCCCTCAGAGAGTCATATATAGAAACCGTCCCAAATGACATTATAATTGATAACCAGATACAAGGCCTGCCTCTTTCTATGGATTCTTTAGTCCTGTATTATAATCGCGATATACTTAATAACGCGCACATTGCTGTCCCGCCAACGACTTGGGATCAATTTATTGAAGACGCAAAACTGACGACCTTAGTTGACAAAGAAAGAAATTTTATTCAAAACGGTGCTGCTTTGGGCACGGCTAATAATTTAGGCTACAGTACTGACTTACTTTCACTTTTGATGTTACAAAATGGCACGGTTATGGAAACAGGCGCACGGGCGACCTTCGATCAAGCGGCGGTGAACGACCCAAGCTATTATCCCGGCCAAGAGGCGTTAAAGTTTTATACCGACTTCGCGAATCCCGG
>Ga0265297_10008807_pt1 | contig 13305 bp, 12 predicted proteins | sample Munlanlwell13791_FD_192502 | JGI IMG/M metagenome (GOLD analysis project Ga0265297, IMG submission 192502) | Leachate microbial communities from a municipal landfill in Southern Ontario, Canada - Leachate well 137-91 | ecosystem: Engineered > Solid waste > Landfill > Unclassified | place...
AGATGCGACGCCCTTGGTGTTACTAAATTTCACATCATACGGAATAAAGCTTTTGACAAAATCACAAAAACCTTCTTTTATATTCAATCTGCCACAGATGTAAACAGATGATTCCCGGGTAAGGCCGCTCTTTGCATCATCAACAATACGGAGGAGCTCATTCTTTATATAATCCCTTACAAAAGTGTTGGCAGCCTGTGTGCTTAAATTTATATAATTGCTGCCGGTTTTTATACTGACCTCCTTAAAATGCGATAACTCCTTAAAAGAAATATAACGATTAAATACTTCCTCTGCCAATGCCGCTGGAAGAATGATTTTCTTCTCTAATTCATCAAAAACTTTTTTTAACCCGAACTCTGATTCCTTAATATAAGAAATGCGTTTGTTTTTAAACACTAAAATGGAAGTTTTATCGTAAGCGATATCAATAATCGCACACGAATTTTTCATATCTTTTGGATGCGTAAATATACCTCCCGCGATGCTTGCAAAAGGAGAAATGAACCCCGAGAAGTTCCTTTCCAAGTTAGAAAATATTGTTTCAGCATCTTTACGGAATTTATCCTTTACCCAGATAAGGCATGAGTTCAACTTTATTTTTTTTGCGATAAGGCCAATTGGCGGTTCGCTATAGATTTGGCCCTGCATTTCATAGCTTAAAACAAAATTATGGATACAGAAATCATCCCAATCCAAAAAAGTATCCTGAAGATATTTTTTTGCAAAAATTATATCTGCCGCAGTGATTTTTTTCCTTTTATTCAAAGGTATGGTTGCGGAAAATTCTCCTTTTTGTTCCAAGCCCCATGGCAAATTAATGTAGACTTTTTCAACGTTCACTGACAGCTGTTTTTCTTTCTCGCATATTCTTTGATTTATGCTGTTACTATTTTCCTGAAGGAACTGGAAAAAATTCTTCGAAAAAAACGGTATCTCCAGGTCTGTTTCCTGTAAAAAAACGAGCTCGTGCCGAAGCTTTTTGGCAAAGGCAATATATGTTCTGTCAGTATCTATATCAATGCCGCAAAAACCTTTCATTTTTTATAACCTATGTATGCTTTTTTATATCTTAGGTCTATATATTCAACTGAAGCTATATTACCGGAAAGCTTTTCATTCAAAAGATTTTCTAATATATAAAGCTTTCTTTCGAAATCGCTATTACCTATGACGATGCGTGTATCGTTAGCTCGGAAATAGGCACTTTCAGGAAATGTAGTATTTATGCTTTTTATGAAAAATTTGTTAAGAAATTTTCTCGCCTTTATCACCTCAATCAACCTAAAACTAAGCTCAAGCCGTTTATCGGTAATACACATACCCTTTGACAGCGTAGTGCTGTTTTGGCCTATTTCTATAACTGTCATCTGCGGCAAATTATTAGACTCGCTTACGCCTATTACTACACCTTCCCTATCGAGAATATAAAAATTCTTTAAGTAAAGTTGCGCAAAGGGCTTACGCTGTATTACATTTATCCTTAGCGAAGAAGGAAATTCTTTCAAAACCTGGATACTCTTATATTCGGGATGGCGTTTCGAAATAAAATCGTAGATTCTGCCGATATCAAGCTTAAATAAAGGTTTATTAAATATGTAATTTTTAAGAGCCAACTCAAGAGGCACATTGGAACTTATCTTGCTAACCCTAAAGAACCCGGAACGGTATATCAGAGAACCGGAATAAATAATAATAGCAATAAGGACAAGGAGAAGCATCCCTATCCCTAAATGCTTACGCGTGAAGCCGGATTTAATTTTTTCTAATTTTCGTAAAATTTTTCCCATCTAAAGCGAGTTGTGCCATCCTGATTATTAATTCGTCAAAATCTATGCCGCAGCATTTAGCGCAAAGCGGCAAAAGGCTGTGGGTAGTTAAACCGGGTATCGAATTTACCTCTAAAACATAAGGCACACAATCGCTACCTAGGCGTATATCAACCCGCGAAAAATGCTTGCAACCTAAAGCGCAATGAGCAGCTAAAGCTATATCCTGAATTTTTTTATAAATGGTTTTATCGAGCTTCGCCGGAGCTATAAATTCGGCCAAACCATCACTGTATTTTGTAGTAAAATCGAAATATTCGCTTTTTAGCACAATTTCAACTACCGCCAATGGCTTATCTTCCAAAATTCCGACAGTAAATTCTCTTCCCTCTATATAATCTTCAATGATGATTTTCGGCTGAAGCAATAACGCGTTTTTTAAAGCCCTTTCCAACTCTATTTTGTTTCGCACTATAGACACCCCCACGCTTGACCCGGAAAAGAAAGGCTTAACCACCAAAGGATATTTTAAATTAGATGCTAATTCTTTTATCGAATGGTTATGCTCGTAAACTATAAAACCAGCCGTAGGAATACCGTTCTTGATAAATATTTCCTTAGAAGCAATTTTATCCATTGCCAAATAACTCGCAAGTGAACCTGAACCGGTGTAGGGAATATTAAGTTCTTCTAAAATTTTCTGTATTTTGCCATCCTCTCCAAATTCTCCGTGCAAAGCAATAAATGCCAAATCTATATTGCTGGCCAAAATTATTTCTTTAACCTTTTCGTTCTGCGATACTGTGATATCAATAAAAACAGTTTCTGTACTATTTTTCCTAAGAGCTTTATAGGCCTCATTAGCAGAAAGTAGTGAAATCTCTCTTTCAGAAGAAACTCCGCCGCCCAAAACACCGACTTTTATATCTTTTAATATATCCATAATATTTATGTTACGAAGGTTACGGATGTTACGAAAGTTGCGAATGTTACAATAAACCGCACAGCTTCAATGTAACCTTCGTAACCTACGCAACCTGCGTAACATTCGTAACCTTTCTAAATTACGCCCAGCGTTTTATTTCTTCCTCAAGGATAATATCAAATTTTTTGTACACGTTTTCTTTAATGCGGCCAATAAGATAGTCTACATCATTATAGCTGGCTTTATTCAAATTTATTATGAAATTTGCATGCTTAGGCGAAATTTGTGCATCATTCTTCTTAAGGCCTTTTAATCCGCAAGCTTCAATGAGAAATCCGGCCGGCTTCGTATCGGGATTTTTAAAAATACATCCGCAATTTGGAAACTCAAAATCCTGTTTGTTCATTCTTGTCTTTAGAAAATTACTTATTTTTGCTTTTGTATCATAATCTTTTACAGCCTCAAACCAAACACGCAGAATTACGTATTTATTTAACGAAGATTTCCTGTAAGAAAAAACGATTTCCTCTTTCTTGAAATTTCTTACGTTGCCACGGTCATCCATAACCTCTACTTCACGAAGATACGCCGATATTTCTCTGCCGAAAGAAGAAGCATTCATCGTAACAAGCCCGCCCACAGTCGCAGGTATGCCTACAAGATTATCGAAGCCCCCTAAATTATTCGCTGAAGCATATTTTATTAACTTAGAAAGTGGGGTGCTGCTTCCGACTTCCAGGTACTTGTCTTTTCTAATGTAGCTAAACTCATCGCCCAGCTTAATAACACATTTTTCAATAAGCCTATCGGCAACAAGAAGATTTGAACCACCTCCTAAAATATAAAAAACACCTTGGCAGTTTTTTAAAACTTTCTTGAGAGACTCTATGCTGCTGACAGTAAAAAAATATTTAGCTTCTCCGCCTATTCTAATTGTAGTGAAATCCGCCAAACTATACTTACGCTTTAATTCTGCTTGCTTCAAGCTCATTTATTATCCCATCCATTATATTATTTATATCTCCTGCGCCAAGGCCCATTACTAAATCACCCTCCTTAAGGCGCGAAGGTATCTCACTTATGAGTTTATCCTTAGGAATATGGACAACGCTTCCTTTAAAATTATTCTGTATCTCCTTAGATAAAGACTTCACATCTACTTTACCATGGTTAGTCTCTGATGCTGAATAAATATCGGTGACTATAAGTTCGTCAGCACAGTTAAAGCAACGGGCAAAATCTTTATACAGGTTTTCTACACGGGAAAAGCGGTGCGGTTGAAAAATCACGAACAACCTTCTAGGATTAAGATAGCGGGCAGCTTTAAGTACCGCGTCGATCTCCGTGGGATGATGCGCATAATCATCCACAAAAGTAATGTCTCCTATCTTCTTTTTTATCTGAAACCGCCTTTTTGTGCCTTTAAAATATTTAAGTGCGCCTATAACTTTACTCGTATCCTCATTCAGATGGTTAAAAAAAGAAAGCACGGCTAAAGTATTCAATGCGTTATGCCTGCCTAAAAGCGGAATTTTAACTTGTCTTACAAATTTACCATCAATAAAAAAATCAAAACAAGAAAACTCTCCGTCATAATGAAAATCTTTTGCTCTGATTTTATTGTGCGCGCCAAAGCCGTAGCTTACACCTTTGGCTTTTTTAAGTATTTCATACACAAAAGGATCATCACCACAGCCTATAGTTAACTCTTTTGTTTGATAGGCAAATTGCAAAAAGTTTCCTTTTAATGTTTCTATGTTTTTATAATAATCAAGATGCTCATAATCTATGTTTGTTATTATCGATACCCAAGGATTATAATAAAGGAAACTTCCATCGCTCTCATCTGCCTCTATAACAAAATATTCGTTTCCCCACCAGGCATTATATTTATAATTAAGCGGAATACCTCCGACAAATACCGTTGGCTTAAAACCCAGAGAGGTTAAAAGAAAGCCAACCAGAGAGCTTGTTGTGGTTTTCCCGTGGCTTCCGCTTATGGCAATTGTTTTTTTATCCCAGGAAATAAGCCCGAGTAATTTCCCTCTTTGCAAAACAGACAACCCTCTTTTCCTGGCTTCCTGAATTTCCGGATTATTCTCCTTTATCGCCGAAGAATAGCAAACAAGATGGGTGTCTTCAGCTAGGTTTTCTTTTTTGTGGCCCAGATAAACCTCTATACCGCAATCTTTAAGCATTTTTGTAATATAGCCGCCCTCAACGTCTGAACCTCGCACGTTAAAACCTTTTTCTTTTAGGAGAAGAGCTAACCCGCTCATGCCTATTCCGCCGATGCCGATAAGATGAATGTTTTTTATGGTTGATAGAACTTCATCCATTGTTTTTCCAACTCCTCTAATGTTCGTATGTTGTAAGCCTTACACAGGGCTTCATTTATATTGTAACCGTCTTTAAGAAATTTGAAAAAATTGCTCATTTTGTATCTTGACCATTTTCCTACGAGAAAATTGACTATGGAGAATGATTCAAGATAAAATATATCTACATCGCCCTTAGATTTGCCTTTTAACTCTGGAGTGGCCAACTTGTTTAAATCATCAAATTTTATGTATTTTTTTTCGCTTATCATTTTTTTTAATAAAATAAATTTATCATTGCTTGGCTTTTTTTCATATTTATGCTCCATATAAACACTCATACCTTCATCCAGCCATAAAGGCAGCTGTTGTAGCCCAAGATATTCTCTGAAAATAATATGAGTGAGTTCGTGCGAAAGCATCAGAGAGAATTCTTTCTGCTGTGGATAGGTAAAAATTGCCTTACCCTGATAATCTACACAGGCGTTTGACCACTCCGGGCAACCAAATTGCTTAACATATTCGCCTCTATCTTTTGCAACGAAAATTTTGGCTCGGTTCTTCCACAACCAAGGTTCATCTCTTATAAACTTAAATTCCTGGGTAAGGGTTTTATAAAAATACTCTGCCATATTTTTTACTTTGTAAAGGTATTGCTGGTCTATTGTTTTATCGCTGACTATAATAAAATGATCAGAATACAATTCCTTTGAATCCTTGGCATTTATACTTGCCGGGCTTAAAAACAAACTAAAAACAATTATTCCTGCAAAAATCTTCAAAGCCTATCCCGATTTTTATATCGTTTAAATTATTCTTTATCCGATAACGCAAATTCTTATCTTGCAACAGGCCTAATACTGCCTGCCGAAATTGCTTAAAATCAAAATTCTCCTGTAAAAAAACATAAGCTGCCTGTCGCTCTTTAAAATACATAGCATTTGCCTTCTGGTGCCCGCCTGCCGCTGGATGCGGAATCAGCAAGGCCGGCAATTTGTAATAGGCAATTTCTCCCAACGTAGAAGCTCCTGCGCGGCAAATTACTATATCCGCTACGCTATAGAGTAACTCCATCCGGTAATAGAAATCTTTGATAAACTTCTTTCTATCCATTTTATTATAAAACTGTGAAATTTTAAAGTATTCTCTTTCTCCTGTAAGATGAATAACCTGATAATCGCCGCTTAAGTTATCTATCAATTTTATAAAAGTATTATTCAGAAACATAGAGCCTTGACTTCCTCCAAAGCAAAAAAGAACCGGTTTATCATCGAAACCAAGAACGCTAAGAGCTTCTTTTCTATCTATCTTTTTTATATTTGGCCTTAGAGGAATACCTACGTTGACGTATTTTTTGTTGAATTTTTTCTTACCAAAGCCACATAGAACTCTGCGGACAAATAAAGAAAGCACGCGATTAGCCTTTCCGGGCGTAACATTCGGCTCATAAATTGATGTATCCAAAAACAACAGCGAGCCCAATACTACAAGGAAAAAACTATCTCTTCCTCCAAACCCTATCAGCTTATGCGGCTTAATGAGAAAAATAAGATGCAATGCTTCAAAAAACCGATAAGCTGTTTCAATAATAATATTTCTAGTATTAAAACATTTACCATAGGCCATGAATCCTTCTTTTATCAAATGCTCCTTCAAGGATAGTGAAGTAGCAAAGAAATATAGCTTATCACCTTCGGCCTGCTGCCTTATTTTCTGAGCCATGGCAAGAGCAGGAAAAATATGCCCTGCGCTTCTATCGCAAACAAATAAGATACGCATAAATTGCTACATTGAATAAAATCTTTTCCAGTTTGACTCGAAACTTTCCGTATTTTCTATAACCCTGAAGGCTTTTCTCAAGGCTTCATCAAGATTACTACCCGAACGAAGAGAGCTAAGAAACTCGGAAAAATTATTCCTGCCAAACCTTTCTTTTAAAAAATATACCATACTAAAAGCTTGCGCGTAAAAAAGCGAAGTATCGCTTCCAGCAGCGATTGAATACATGTTGTTAATATCCTTGAATTTTATATATTTATTTTCTTCTATCAGTTTCTTTGTCAAAGAAACAAACATCTGGCATTGCAGGGTGTCTTTATATTCTGCATAAGTTGCCATACCCTCATCTAACCAAAGAGGCATCCGGTTATAACCGATATATTCCCGAAAAATTATATGAGTTAATTCATGCATCAATATAGACGCGAAATCTTTTTGCAAGGGATAAGTGTATATTATTCGATTACGATAATCAACACAGGCACTTGACCATGAAGGACAGGAAAAATCCTTCAAGTATTCTTGCTTATCTTTTGCGATAAATATCTTTGTCCTGTCATCCCACGACCATAATTTTTCTCTGATGAGGCCGAATTCCTGAGTAATTTTACGGTAAAAATATTCCGCATCGTCCTTTATCTTATAAACATACTCTTTGGCTTCCGGAGCATAATTAATTATGAAATGCTCCGAACGCAGCTCTTTAGATTTTTGCGCATAGGCCAAAGACGAAAAAACAGTAAAAACAAAAACCAGTATTATTGCTCTAATGGTCATGCCCAATCTCCGCTAATAGTTTCAGGCCCTGGGCTTGTTTTTATTGTCCGTAGCTGCTGGGGCCTGGAAGCATTAAAAAATAACGCAAGAAGAATATAATGCACTATAAGGTTGCTGCCACCGTAGCTTATAAACGGAAGCGGCAATCCTTTTGTCGGAAACAAGCCGCAGCTAACACCTATGTTTATGATTATTTCCAGGAAGAATATCAGAAGTATCCCGAATAACAGCCCTTTTCTGAATTCATCTTCGTTTGCTTTTGCGATATTATACATTTTATGAAACAGCACAAAAAATATTATGAGTATAAATACTGAACCTACCATGCCAAACTCTTCGGCAATAATTGAAAAAATAAAATCAGTGTGTGCCGCGGGAAGAAAAAATAATTTCTGCCTGCTTTCGCCGAAACCCACCCCGAATAATCCGCCCTGGCCATAGGCTATCTGTGATTGTATAAGCTGAAACCCGCTGTCACGAGGGTCAGCAAAAGGATTAAGGTAGCCGGTTATTCTTCTAAAACGGTAAGGATAGAGGGTTATCAGAAGCGTTACAGCTATAAGGCCGACCAAAACTATCAGTCCAAGATGTTTTTTCTTCGTGCGGTAAAGAAAAAGCATACAAAGCGTCCATAATACCCAAAACACAGCTGTTCCTAAATCTGGCTGCACGACCACAATAAGACACATAAACCCTAAAACTATCCATAGAGGTATTAAGGTAGAAAAATTCTTAATATTATTTTTTCTCTTTATAATATAATCTATACAATATATCGAAAAGAATACCTTCAAAAATTCCGATGGCTGCAGGTTAAATCCGAAAAAGTGAAACCAACGCTTAGCACCACCTGCCTTTTTGCCTATAACAAGCAATGCCACCAATACAATAAGCGTTAAAAATAAAAATTCCTTGGCATGTTTACGCAAGAACTCCAAATCCACCAAAAGCGTCAGAAAAAAACACGCAAGCCCGATTGCGAAAAAAATGAATTGTTTTTTAAAAAAATAGGCGGCGTCCTGCGTAGTCCGATAAGCATAGATGCTCGATGACTCGTAGACCATTAAAGTACCGAAAAGAGTTAGAATCAGCACGGTAATAAAAATAAACCTGCGTTGTTTGCGGATATTATCGTTAAGAATACTATTCACTCATTTCTCCGTTTTTAGATAGCACTATCTGCCATTCCTTCGACTCAGCCTTCGGTCTCGCTCAGGACTCCCTTTGGTCGCTGCCGTCTGTTTACAGGCTTTTTACAACTTCTATAAACTTTCTGCCTCTTTCCATATAATTCTTAAACATATCAAAGCTGGAACACATCGGCGAAAAGAGCACTGTATCTTTGGGGCTGGATTCCTTAAAAGAAGCATAAACCACATCATCAAGTGAAGGAAAAATTTGCGTCTTAATATGCCCGGCCAAAGCTTTTTCTATTTTGGGGGCAGCTTGCCCGAACAAATTCACTTTTTTGACCTTGCTTATATGCGGTATTATGCTCTTATAATCAACCCCCTTATCCTTTCCTCCGGCAATAAGAATAATGTCTCCCTTTATATTATTAAAAGCCCAGATAGTTGAAGACGGATTTGTAGATTTTGAATCATTGACGAAGGATACACCATTTATTACCCTAACAATCTGCAAGCGATGAGGAATACCTTTAAAATTATTGAAAACATGCAAACAATCGGCTTTTCCTAAACCAAAAATTGTAGCTATACGATAAATGCAGGAAAAATTTTGATTTTCGAATTCAGAAGAAAAATAAATTATTTTTGATTTCAGATTCTTTTCTATATCCGAAAGCATCTCTATATTTTTATTCAAAACGGCAAAATCGTTTTGCTGCTGATTCTTAAAAATATTCATCTTTGCACGGAAATAATCACCAAATGTCGGATACCGGTCCAGATGATTTGGCTCAATATTTAAAAGCGCAGAAACAAACGGCTTAAATTCCAGGATTGTCTCAAGTTGAAACGAACTGATTTCCAAAACTATCAAATCACCTTTTTTGGTGTCTAATATAAATGATGAAACCGGTATGCCGATATTTCCGCCTAAAAATACTCTTTTTTTGTTCTCACGCAGCACTCTATAGGTAAGAAATGTGGTTGTGGTTTTACCATTTGTTCCGGTAATAGCCACAAATTTGGCTTTTGTCAGCCAATAAGCAAACTCAACTTCACCCACATAAGGGATATTTAAACTGTTTGCAATTTTAACAATCGGTGAGCTTAAAGGGTCAACCCCTGGGCTAAGTATTATGAGCTGGCAGCCTTTTAAGAAATTTTCGCTATGCCCGCCGAATTCAAAAGAAACACCGTTACCCGTCAATTTATCAATCAAGGAAGGATAAAAACACTTTCGTTCCTTTAGCTCAGTAAGTCTTACCTCCTTTTTCAAGGTAGACAGCAAATTGCACAAAGAAAAACCGCTTTTACCCCAGCCAACAACACATACCCTTTTTATATTATCGATATTCATCTCTGTAAATTCATTTTAGGTTATTGAAGGCACGACAACCTTTATTTCTTACCTAAGCTTTAAGGTAAGCATTGAAGCAACCGCGCAGATTATTGAAACAATCCAGAGCCTTATAATTATTTTTGGCTCTTTCCATCCCATAAGCTGAAGATGATGATGTAATGGCGCTGCTTTAAATATTTTCTTGCCGCGCAGCCTTACCGAAAAAATTTGAAGTATTACGCTGAGTGCCTCTGCTACAAATAAACCGCCGCTAATTATAAGCAGGAATTCCTTTTTTATAAAAAGAGCTATTGCCCCCAGGATTCCGCCTAGAGCAAGCGCTCCAACATCACCCATAAAAACTTCTGCGGGGTAAGAATTAAACCATAAAAATGCCAAGCCGGCACCAACAAGCGAAAAACAAACTATACTAAGCTCTCCTGCCCCAGATATAAAAGGTATAAAAAGATAATGGGCAAATTTTATATGGCCGGTAAGATAGCTTAAGAAGGCGAAAAGAATGGAATTTATTATTATTGCGCCTATCGCAAGGCCGTCCAGGCCATCAGTAAAATTAACAGCGTTTGAGGTTGCAATCACAATCAAGGCCGCCCAAAATATATAGAAATACCCTAGATCTATGACTGCCCGTTTTAAAAAAGGAACATCCAAAACTGTTGATAGATTTTTCGTAAGGACTACGAAAGCTCCCAAAATCATTCCAACCGCTATCTGTAAGATAAGTTTTTTGCTTCTTGAAAAGCCTTTACCGGTTTTTGTTTTCTGTAAATCATCAAACAGGCCTACCGCGCCTAAGGCAAGCATTACAAATACGGTAAACCATACAAAATAATTATCCCACCGCGCCCAAAGTAAAGTCGAAATAAGTATGGAAAAAATTATAAGTATTCCTCCCATGGTAGGCGTGCCTTTTTTCCCGGCATAGAGAGATTCTAAATGTACGTGTCCATACATATCTATTTTTTCGATAATCTGCAAACGCTTAAGGCGCTTAAGCGTATATTTCCAGAAAAGCATAACCACGAGAAAAGAAGTAATGAAAGCACACCCCCCACGAAATGTTATATATTTTGTTACATTAAGCGCAGAAAAATATTTGGATAACGGATAAAGAATATGGTAAAGCATGAAGCTCCTTAATTCTCCGCCTATGGCGGAGAATTAACCCCGCCTGAGTCACGGTAAATTTCCTTGTCCGTTCCGCGGACAGGGAAATTTACCGTGCATCTAGCGAAGGCGGGGTAGTTATAGATGCTGACTCCCGTAAATATTTATGGGAATCCCTTTCCATGGATAACCTTTCGATTATCTTTTCCAATTGCATTCCACGCGAACCTTTAAGAAAAATCAACGAACCTTTTTTTATTCTTTCGTTAATAAAATCCGAAATAGCCGCATGCGACGAAAAGTGATATGCATTTTTATAACCTATTTTACCCAAGGCTTCCTTAAGATGAAAACACTGCTCACCATACGTTAAAACACAATCAAAACCGGCATTTTTAAGCGGTTGTGCCAGGCGTTTGTGATAGTATGCACTTTTCTCGCCCAACTCAAGCATATCAGCAACTACGGCAATTTTTTTAAAAGAGAATTTTTTTACCAGCTTTAATGCTTCGCAAAAAGCATAAGGATTTGAATTGTATGCATCGTTTAGGAAAAGGAAACCATTTTTTTCCTGCATCTGCATTCTTTGCGAAGGAAAATCGTAAAAACCACAAAGCTTATTTACAAGTTTATCAAGCGGTATTTTTAAAAGACTGGCGCCCAATAAAGCCGCCAAAGCGTTATAAATAAAACCCTCAAATCCGCTCTGTAAGGTAAATTCTAATTTATCCTGTATAATAAATCTAGACTGCTCTGTATTGCTTTTTAGGAAACGCGCGTAAAGATGACAATTGCTCCCTTTTCCAAACCAATAAACATTCTTGCTTGAATTAAACTTACTTAAACAAGCGTCATCCTTATTAAGCACAATTTTCATTTTAGGGTTAACCGCAATCATGGAAATTTTTTCCTCAAATATACCCTTAAGGTTTTTTAGCCCCGCGAGATGTACCGGCTTTATAAAAGTAATTATTCCTATATCTGGGCGGACGGCTTTGCTTAACTCTTTTATTTCTCCCGGATTATTTGTACCTAATTCCAAAATTAAAACTTTTTCATCCTGCAAAGAAAACAAAGTTTTTGCAACCCCAAGTATGTTGTTTTCGGTTTTGTAGTTTTTCAAAACGCTGAAATCCTCCCTTAATAAGAAGGCAAGCATTTCTTTCGCGGTAGTCTTGCCGACTGAGCCGGTTATGGCATAGACTGTGGGATTTTTTTTCTCCCGTATAAAGCGGCAAATATCTTTCAAAGACTCATATGTATCATCCACAACATAAAAAGGCACTTGGCAATTGAAAACTTTATCCTTTTGCGAAATAACACAAGAAGCTCCGTTTTTAACAGCTTCTTTTATGAATTCATGGCCATCACAGTGTTTTCCCTTAACGGCTATGAAAGCCTGGCCTTTCTTAATCGAACGCGAATCCATAGAAAAAGCTGATATGGGCGTAAAATTATAGAGATTATAAATTTTAACCGGGTTTAATAGCTTTTCCAGTTTTTTAAAATCTGATATCAACATGCCTTTGTTACACAGGTTTAGCATATCGTTATTCGTCTATCGGTTGCCTGCCCGCCTTCGGCGGGCGAGCTCGTTTCGTCTATCGTCGAACGTCTTACATAAAACGCAACCGATACAAGCAGCGCAACCGCAACCGCTTGACGCATAGCTTTTATCTACGACTATCTACGCACTTTCTAACTATTTCGCTATCTTTAAACGGAACTTTTTTATCGCCTATTATTTGATAATTCTCATGCCCTTTCCCGGCGATAAGAAGGCAAGTATCGTTAAGATTATTTTTCATTTTTAATGCCTGTTCTATGGCATCTTTTCTGTCCGGTACCAGGACATATTTTTTTTTGCTAAATCCCGACTCTATCTGCCTGCATATAACTAAAGGGTTTTCATAACGCGGATTATCCGAAGTAATAAAAGTAAAATCAGCCAACTTACAGGCAATACCCCCCATAATTTTCCTTTTTCCTTTATCCCTGTTTCCGCCACAGCCAAAAAGACAAATTATTTTTTTATAACCTATGTCTTTCAAGGCAGATAATGCCTTTCGTAATGAATCGGGAGAATGAGCATAGTCAATGAATATACCGTTTGATACCTCTTGGAGCCTGCCCTCAACCC
>Ga0265297_10008808_pt1 | contig 13302 bp, 5 predicted proteins | sample Munlanlwell13791_FD_192502 | JGI IMG/M metagenome (GOLD analysis project Ga0265297, IMG submission 192502) | Leachate microbial communities from a municipal landfill in Southern Ontario, Canada - Leachate well 137-91 | ecosystem: Engineered > Solid waste > Landfill > Unclassified | place...
CCGAGCCTGACGGCCGCATCGTTCGTAGCCGAGCCGGTTGGGACGTCGTCGTTGAAGGTGACGTGGACCTCATCGCCCGCTGCGATCGGCTCGGTCGACTATGGGACGACCGCTCTGTACGGCTCGATCACGCAGGAATCCTCGGCCACGACGTCACATGAAGTGCTCCTGACCGGTCTCACGCCGAACATCACCTACCACATGAGGACGAAGACAGCTGACGATTATGGGCAGACAGTCCTGTCCGGCGACTATTCGGTGGTCATCCCATGTACGGTGATCTCTGCTGTTTCGGCAACTACGACGTCAACTACGGCCACGGTCAGATGGACGACAAACGAACCGTCATCGACGACCGTCGAGTACGGCACGACAGCATCCTATGCGAAAACCAAGACTGGCGTCGGGTATGGCACGGTGCATTCCGTCGTCATAACCGGACTGTCTCCGCTCACCACGTACCACTATCGCGTGCAGTCGATCGGGAGCACGACGGCGGTCACCGCGGACGGTACCCTCAAGACCGACCATACGCCCGTGACGAAACCGACGTTATTGTCCGTGGCAACTGCGCGGGGAGTCGTAAAAGTGGTCGGCAAGGGTCCGGCAGGACATACGATCCGGCTCTACATCGACGGTAAGTATAAGAAATCACTGAAACTCCCGGGACGTACCGGAATGAAGACGTTCACCACGATGGTTGGGATATCGAAGCTTGTATCCGGACGGCATTCCTTGACCGCAATCGCCGTGAACTCGCGCGGATGGGCGAGCCAGGCGTCACAAGCAAAGAGATTCAGCGTCAGCGCGCGATAGTGTTCCAGCCTGTAACTATTGTGTAATCGTATTATACTGGTAGTTATGATGCCTAAAACTGAATGATCGATATCCGCACTACAATCCGCAGAACCGCACTTCTGGCCGTCATACTCCTCATGGCCGGTCAGCTGATCAATGGGTCAGAAATCGCACACGCGGATAATGTGACCATTTCCGGTTACATCAATGATCCGGATGGCGAGACGTCCGGGACTGATGGAAAATGGAACTGTGACGAAGCCAATCTGAACATCAAGGTTGAAGTCAATGGACTGGCCGAGTACTCGACGACCTGCACCGACAGCCTCGGAACGTACAGTATCGGCGGCGTCAGCTTGTACGCCAACGATGTCGTCGTGGTATTCGTCGACGATGCCAGCCATAAGTCCGCTTTCATTTCCAAGGTGCAGACGCCGGGGAACATCATTGCTGATTTCGAGAATTTCTACGGTGCGGTGCGGGTCGGTGACGACGACGACGGAGGTACGTGGACCATATCCAACGCCGACTTCGGACTGTATGCAACAGGTAACGTTCCCTATACCGTGGTCGACGGAACCTTCACTCCTGAAGGTGAACTCTACCTCTCCGCTGGAAAGACATGGTCTCCGAATGGAGCCATCAATGTTGTGAATAGCTTAGGCATGGCAAGCGGCGCGGATGTCTATTTTGATACGTCCGGGAATACCGTCGGGTATCTGTCTTGTAGTGGTAGCGTTCATGTGGCGGCTGATACGGCGATCGGTACGATTAATGCACTTGCCGGGTCGGCGATCTCGTATTCCGGTACGCCGACGGTCACGATATCTGGAAATATAACCAATAATGCCAGTTCGCTCTCGTTATATGACCTTACCTATACTGGTTCCGGGACAAAATTAATCATTGGTTCCGGAACGCTTGCCATAACGAATAACCTGTCAATTCCTAACGGGGTCACGTGGAGCACTCAACAGAATGTCACGGTCGGTGGAAGCCTGACGACGACCGGAACCGGAGCGATCTCGTATTCCGGTACGCCGACCGTGCAGGTTTCCGGCAGCGTGCTTGGCGGGGGTTCGGGTAACCAACTGTATTACAATCTTGTCAAAGCAGGTTCCGGCACCACCACGTGGACCGGGTCGGGAATCAATGAGATCAAGAATGGTCTGACTGTCTTAGCTGGCGAATTTATTGCCGGTACCTCGCTGTATACGCCGACGGTGACCGAATCCGGCGGAACGTTCAGCAACACCTCCGGCACCATTACCCTGACTGGCACAACGGATGCGACCTTTTCAGCTTCGGGTGGAGTCAACAATCTGACCCTTCCGGATTACAACGGAACCATCGGCTACTGGAAATTGGATGAAACCAGCGGTACTGCGGCAATGGATTCCTCGCGGTATCACATGAATGGCAGTTATGTCGGCTCACTGACGCCAAGCACGTCTGATACGGCATCGTTAAGTTTTTCCAACGCCGCCAGCCTCGGATTCCCCGGTACGAACAACAACTACGTCAGCGTTACCGATCCGTCATCGTTGAACACGAACCTCGGAAGCCAGATAACGATCGCTGCCTGGATAAAGCCGGTTGATTTTACGCAGTACCAGTCCGTTCTGTATGCCCAGAAGAGCAGCACGTTCGCCTGGAACCTCTGGTACTACAACGACGTCATGACCTTCCGTGTCGGTACCACGGTCGTGAGCAGCGCCGCCGGTGACCTGACGGCAGGGACGTGGCAGTTTATTGCCGGGGTATATGGGGAAACATCCAACAGCATGCGGTTATACGTGAACGGTCATGAGTACACCGGCTCAAGCAGTTCCGTTCTGACTAGCATCGCGTCGTTGCGTATCGGGGGCAGCGCCGCCGGTGATGAGTGCATGAAGGGAAAAATTGATGATGTCCGCATCTACAACCGCGCCCTCTCGTCAGCGGAGATCGCGACACTGAAAACAGGAAGCGAGCTGGCAGTCACGCGGCCGGTGTATACGTTGGGGAGCGATCTGACGGTCAACGGCACCCTGAACATCAACAGCACCACCCTGAACGCGAACGGCCATCAGCTGACCGTTGAGGAACCGTTTGTCATGTCCAATGACGTCGGGATCTACAACGGCTCCACGAACACGCAGACGTTTAATGGTGGTGTGACGGTTTCCGCAGGAACGTTCACCGGCTCGAGCGGGACGACCGTCATCGACGGTTCGTTTACGCAAACCGGCGGGACAGTGACAACCGGTGCGGGAACGTGGGACGTGTCCGGCAGCATGACGCCTGCGGCCAGCGGCTTCACCATCTCTGATGGCAACACGCTCACCATGACCGGTACGGGGACGTTGACGCTCGGGAGCCATACGCTGCAAAATTTCAGCGTCAACACATCCGGAACGGTAACGCTCGCTGATGCTTCATATACGGTCGCCGGAGACATGATCTTCGCGAGCGGCGGGACGCTCTCCGCCGGCACGGCTGCTTTCACCATGACCGGGGCTGATGTCGAGATTGCCGGCGGAGGAAAAATACTCTATGACCTGACGATCAGCGGGACCGCCGCGTTGCTGACGACAAGCGACCTGACGGTTTCTCACGCCTTGACCATCGACAGCGGAAAAACATTGACGTTGGGCAGCGGACGCACTCTGACCCTTTCGCGTTCTTCCGGAACCGCCCTGACTATCAGCGGTACGTTGACCGGCACCGGGCTCCTGGTGTACCAAAGCACGGATACGTTCCCGACCGGCGGGACGCTGACGGCGCCGATCCGCCTCGATCTGGTCAACGTGGCGGCAGACGGCAGTACGGTACTGCCGCAGCGCGCATACGACGGGGTCGAAATCTACCACGGCACGTCCGGAAACAAGACGGTGAACGCGGATTCGAGCACCGCGTATTTGTTCAGCGGCACGACCGACGATTTTGTCCTGACCGCCGCCGGTTCGGGCAACCTGACGTTCGATTTCACGGTAAGCAGCACCTACAATCCTGCCGTGACCATCGATGGGAATTTCACCCTGGACAAGACATCGACTGGCACGCCAGCCGTGATCACCGGGACCGCCGCCTGGTCGGTGGGCGGGAACATCGACCTCGCCGGTGGCGCATTCACCACGGGTACGGGCCACGTGCTGACGATGACCGGAACAAGCAGCACCCTCCAGGGCGGCGGATTGACCCTGAAGAATGTGACGATCGATCCGGCGACTGCCGGTACCATCACCCTGACCGGATCTGATGTGACGGTCAGCGGAACCGTCGTCGTCGCTGTTGACGATACCCTGTCGCTCGGTTCGGGTCGCACCCTGACCAGTAACGGTACGCTCACACTCAACGGGACAATCAGCGGCGATGGAACGTTTGTGACCACGACAGGGACCATCGGTACCGCCGGCACCTTCACGACAAATCTTACGCTGTATCTTGATGGCAGCGACATTACGCTGCCGACCAGGACGTACGCAGGATCGACGCACACCGTGACCTTCACCATGGCAAACGGCGGCAGCGTGTTGCTCGGGACCACGGGCGATCCGCTCACCATTGAGGGGAATCTCGTGTTGAACGACCCTGACGGCAATAGCATCAGCGTTGACGCGTCCGTGCATAATCCGCCGGTAATCATCGGCGGGAATTTTTCCACTACCTCGGGATCGTGGGGCATACTCTTGATGGGTTCGAACACGTGGACGGTCGGCGGGAACTTCGATTTGACGTATGTGTATGAGTTCAGCCACAGCAACGGCACCCTCGCACTGTCCGGCGATACCTCCATCCTGACCAGTAATGGTGCGATGTTGTACAATCTGACCACATCCGGTGATAACGTCACCACCGTCGATGCCCTGACCGTGACACACGACCTCACGGTCACGGCAGGGAGCCTCACGGTGGCACAGAGTACCGTGACGGTCGGCGGCAGCTTCATTAATCAGGGTACCTACCGTCAGCCCGCAGGGACGCTCCTCATGAACGCCGGTTCGACCGGAAAGATATTCGAGGCCGGCACAGCGACCATCGACGACCTGGCTTTTAATAATGCCGCTGGCGGATGGACGGTCCAGACGAACGACGTCACGGCGGGCGGGAACCTTTCCCTGACCGCAGCGGCATCGTTCACCGTTGCCAGCGGGCGCACCGTGACGGTCGGCGGCACGTTCAGGAACGCGGTCGGCGGCACCTGGACCGGCTCAATGCTGTACCTGAACGGTACGAATGCCGAAGACGCGGTCAATACGAAGACAGCCGGAGCCGCGGTCTACGGCACGGTCCGGGTCGGCCAGAACGAGCATGCCTACCTCTGGAATTCCAGTGCAGCCTCCGTCATAACAGACCAGGGCGGGTCGCTGGTATCGCAGGATGATGCCGGGACCGATGGTGCGTTGAATATTTACGGTGTCGTTTCGTCACGGTCTGCCGAGTACTGGTCCTATGCGACGGACTTCGATGGCGCAGTGCTCGCAACGTCCCGCATGCCGACCGTACGATTTGCCGACGGTGCCAGCATCACCGTCGATGCCGGCGACACCCTGACCATCCTCGGACAGTCGCAGACATCGAACCGTACCCGTCTTACAGGGACGGGAAGCGGTTATGGGATCGCCGTCAGCGGAACGATCGATGCGAGGTATTTCATGGTCGATTCGATGAACCCGTCCGGCCTTGTACTGAACAGCGGCTCGACGGTGACGGATCTTTCCTACGGCGTGTTCGACACCAGCGCGAGCGCTTCCGCTTCATACATCACCGTTAACGGCGCGACGTCAACGAAGACATTTTCAGGAATCGTATTCGACTCGGCGGCGACCGGCAGTGACGGAAATGCCATCCATTCTGTGGTGGCCAACGGCTCCGGTGTCAACTGGACGTTTACTGTTCCAGCCGGCTACAAGCGGTCATCGTCGTACGTCCTCGCATCCAACGGTGCGAGCGTGACGATGGCATCCCCGACGCTCACCGTGAACGACGGGGAGAGCACGGACGCCGATACGAGCACGTCATCCTCGGGCCTTGCCGCAAACTGGAGCATGTCATCGACGGACGGCGTGTCACAGTTCCGGTATGCAGTTGGCACGTCGCCGGGCAGCGCGGATACCGTCGCATTGACATCGACCGGTTCATCGATGTTTATGTCGAGGACCGGGCTGTCGCTTATCAACGGCGCGACGTACTACGTCACTGTGCAAGGGTTTGATTCGAACGATGAACCGGTCGTCGAGGGTATCAGCGACGGTGTCTTTATCGACAGCACGGCACCGACGATCAGCAACTTCGGGGTCATTGCGTCGGAGACCGGCGCGACCGTTGCCTGGACGACGGACGAAGCGTCGACGACGGCGATTGACTACGGCACGACCGCGTCGTATGGATCATCGGCCAGCGATGCGGCGCGTGTGACAAGCCATACGGTCACGCTGACCGGATTGACGCCGTCGACTGTCTACCATGTACGGGCGACGAGCAGCGACAGTGCTGGTAATAGCGCATTATCTCAGGACCTGCTGTTCGAAACGGCGGCTACACCCGTCGCGCCTACGCCGTTACTACCATCGGCGCCGACACTGAACATTTCGTACGTGAGCGATGGGACCAATCCATCCATCACGGTATCCGTGACTGCGAAGGGCGGCCAGACCATAAAGCTGTACATCGACGGCAAGGCGAAGATCACGAAGAAATTAACGGGTTCGTCGAGCACGAACAGAACGTACAGCACGACGATCTCATTGAAGAAGTACAAAACAGGGAAGCATACCATCTACGCGAAAGCGTACACGAGCGAGGGAAAGGTAAGCCCCTCGAGCAAGAAAATAAAGTTCACGATCGAGCGTTCCGCTGGTCGGACCCGCGTCCTACTGAATTCGCAGACGAGCTATATCGTAAAGACGGGTGATTCGCTCTGGAAGATCGCGCGAACGTTCCTCGGTAAGGGCGCCCTGTATACGAAGATCATCAGAAGCAACATCACAAGATATCCTTCTCTGTTGCAGAACCCTGGTCATATTCTTGCCGGTTGGGTATTGAAATTGGTGCCATAGGTCGAAATCGACATGATCGAGAAGGATTGACAAACGTCCAAGTTTGTCCTATAGTCGTACGTCGCATGACGAAGATCCTATGAGAATAAGAATCATCAAACGAACAGTGGTGATCGGCCTATTCTTCGGATTGTGCTGTATCGGCCTCACGGGATCGTTCACCTCAATCCGGCCCGCATCCGCCTCGGTGATATACTGGCCGGATTACCAGCATCGGGTGAAGGATTTTGCGATACATGAGCGGGACGGCGTCTGGCACGTCTTTGCCATTTATCAGTGCGTATCGACGACGCTCTACCCGGACTGCGACAATACGCGTCGCGGATTCATTCACCTCGTGTCGACAGACCTCTCCCATTGGGACCAGGCAGGTTTCGTCGTGCCACCGAGCGGTTCCGGATGGAACGCGAGCGACGTCTGGGCGCCGAGTATCGTCGAACAGAACGGCGTGTACTATATGTTCTATACCGGCGTGAATAACATCGAGGGGTACCAGATCCAGCGGATCGGCTATGCCACCTCGACGGATCTCTGGAACTGGACGGTTCCGGAAGATAATCCGGTTCTTGATTGCTCGACGTTGTCGTGGGCATATTGGAATGTGGACAGCACCGAGTGGAACGGCGGTGACTGCCGCGATCCGTACGTCATGTGGGATACCGTCGAACGTCAGTGGGTCATGTTCTATTCGGCACGGAAGGCGGATGATGGCACGATATCGCCGTGGATCGTCAATCCAACGGTCGTCGGGGTCGCGGCCTCGAATGATCTGGTCACCTGGGAGGACCGAGGATACTTGAGCAACACGATCGGATGGGCGAGCGAATCGTCGCACGTCTTTTTGCGTGAAGGGACGTATTTCCTTATCTGGACCGACAGCAGTGGACTGCAATACGCGACGGCTTCGAACCTATACGGCCCGTACACCAACCACGGTGCCATCAGCGGAACCTTCTACAGCCAGCCGGCATCGGAGTACGCCTCTGAATACCTGTCGGAAAACGGGCATGACTATCTTGCCGCGATCTACTACTCCGGGATCAATCTGCAGTCGATCAATATAAGCGATACCACATTGAGCACGATCAATACTGTTCCGTTCGGTTCCGTCCAGGGATCGGTGTGGTTCGACGCGGACGGCGATGGGATCCAGACACGTACGGAGTGGGGCGTACCGGGAGTCACCCTGTCATTGTACGCGGATAATGGCGATGGCATTTTCTTGCCGAACGGGGGCGATCACCCCTTTGCGGAGACAACGACAGCCGATGCCGGCGGGTATTCCTTTACGAAGGTGGTGCCGGGTGCGTCGTATTGGGTTGTGGTCAATGCGTCGAATTTTGGGGACGATGGCATGCTGGCAAACATGGTTCCGACCGCTTCATCGTCCGTTATCCGATTGGTTACCGTCGGTGATTCGCAGCTGATCGTTAATGATGTCGCAATGGCCGTCGCGGGGGCCGGTTGGTCAGTGTCGGATGCGACGCTGTCGGTGACCCTGACGCTCCAGAGCTTTGATGCCGCGGTCGTACCAATGACAAACACCGATGTCCCGGCGTGGTGGGATTCGGCATACCGCTATCGCAGGGAGATCGCCGTGACCGCGGGAAGCGACGGCGCTCCATCGGGAACCGTCGTTCAGGCGAACGTGGATCTCGAGACACTGGTTGCGGAACAGAAGGCGAACGAGTCTCACAGCGACGTTCGGTTGGTGTATCAGGACGGCGCAACGACGCAGGAAATCGATTTTGACGATGTAGCCGGAACATTCGCACTCGTCGAACCGGTCGCATCCGATGTGACTGTTGAGGTGTACTACCTTTACTACGGCAATCCGTCCGCATCCGATCGGCCACGGCCGGATGTCGGGACGGCGTCGTCGATCGTCTCTGTGACCGTCAGTACCGAGGAGCCGTTGTATCCTGTCCGCGAGGGGACGATCGTTCCGTCGGCGGATTCAGCGATCGGATTCTCCTCGCTGAACGGCATTGCGGCGACAACGGTGCTGCAGGGAGGTTCCGTGACGTTCGCGATGTCGAACGACGCCGGAGCGACGTGGTTGCATTGGAATGGAACCGACTGGTCGCCATCGGACGGGACTGCGTTGCAGTCGAACGACGCCGAGACCATCACGGCGCACGCATCGTCGTTCCCCGTCGGCACCGGACGACTGCTCTGGAAGGCATACATCCATGCAGATGAAGACGAGTATCCCATTCTCTACAATGTCGTTACGTCGGTCGGCTCGTCGCCGGAACCGCCGGTGCTTCTAACGCCGGACGAGGGTTCCGCGGTCGGGACGTTGACGCCGACGGTATCCTTCTCGACAATCGATCCCGATGGCGATGAGTGCGGATACGAGATCCAATTCGACGTGTCGCCGACATTCTCGTCGGGCGAGCTCCATACGGTCGCCCTGATGCAGACGACGGACGGCTGGTCCGGCATGGATGTGCAGCAGGGCCGTTTCTTCGTTTCCGGTTCGACAGCCACATATGTCGCTCCGTCAACGTTCATGAACGGTGTTGTCTATTGGCGGGTCCGCGCCATCGATCCTGTCGGCTCGGGCCGCTTGTCGGATTATTCCCCGACAAGAACCATTGTTCTTCCCGCAGCATTAACGATTAATGATCTCTCTGTGTCCGACCTTGCGTCGACTGCCGCGACAGTGACGTGGACGACCCCGAATCCGAGTGATTCGTGCGTGTGGTATGGTATCGATGACACCGACCGGGAGAGCTGTGATTCGCAGCTGACGCTCATGCATACAATCCGACTGTACGATCTGACGCCGAATACGAGCTATACCTATTCTGTCGGGACGAATGATGTCTACGGACAGGAGGCATACAGCGACTACATGTCGTTCGCGACACCGCCCACCCCGACGGTCATCTCACATGTTGCCGTGTCCGTTACGCAATATGCCGCGACCGTCTCATGGGTGACGAATGACGCGTCGACGTCCGTCATCCGGTACGGTTCGACGACATCGTACCAGAACTCCGTAAGCAATGCCACGCTGACAACGTCGCACCGCATGACCATCACGGGTTTGCTGCCAGGCAGAATATATCATTTCATCATCCAGTCGACCGGTGCGACACTTGGACAGACAGCGGACGCGACATTCAAGACGCGGAGCCTGACACCGCCGCGCTCGCTGCCCGGACCGAGCATACTCTACCTGTACGATTGAGCGGTTGCGCTGATTCCTGTTACACTGACGAACACATGAAGTGTTCATCATGTGGCATTGATCTGTGCCGATGATTTGACACTCGTGCAAACCGGACGTACACTATTGAGCGCACCGTTTTTTATATTCCGGCATAAACAAGGAGAACGTTCCATGGCCATGTTCAACCGCGAGGAAGGAGAAGCGCACGGCGTCGAGACCATCATCGGACCCTCGGTGAAGGTCGAAGGGAATTTTGTCGGTTCGGGGAACGTCGTCGTCGACGGCGTGGTCAACGGCTCGATCAAGACGACGAAGGACCTGCGGATCGGCGACCGCGCGAAGGTGAAGGCGGACGTCGACGCGGCGAACATCATCGTCGCCGGCGAAGTCCATGGCAACGTGAAGGCCGGCGGCCGGCTCGAACTGAGCGCATCGGCCAAGGTGTTCGGCAACGTCGAAACGTCGTCGTTGACGGTGGCGCAGGGAGCGATACTGAACGGCAAGTGCATGATGGTGAAGCAGGAACCGGCGCCTGTGGTCGTCGAGAAGAACGACATGAAGAAGAGGACTACCCCGTAGGACTTCATGTACTACTACCTGTTCGACAGTCCGCTCGCCGACAAGCGCTATAGCGCGATCGTGAACCGGATCGAGTTCCGGATCATCGAGCTTGGGATCAACGGCCGCATGGACCGTCTGTCGATCCTGAAGAACATGCAGGAACTCATCGATTCGGCCGTCAAACACGGCGCCGAGACCATCGTCATCGTCGGTGACGATGCTGCGATCGCCCGCGCGGTATCCATCGTTGCGAACTACAAGGTCACGCTCGGTATCATCCCCGTCGGCGAACATCTCGAGATTCCGAAGGCGCTGGGCATCCCTGAAGGGGAAGCGGCCTGCGATGTGCTGTCGAAGCGGGTCATCCGTACGATCGACTTGGGCAAGGCGAACGATCAGTATTTCCTGTTTTCCCTCGATGTCCCTGCACAGCAGGTGTCCGTCGAGTGCGACGGGCACTACCGCATTTCGCTGCTCGGGGTACCCCGTGCATTCAGCATCCGTAACTTCAGTACGGAGCAGCATGAGCGCCATGCCAGCGATCCGGAGGACGGCATACTCGAGGCGATCATCGGGGAGGAGCCGTCCGGATGGAATCCGTTCAGGAAGGCACAGACGGTCGAGAGCGTCTTTCCGCTGCATACCGCGAAGATCGTCTGCAACGACGCAAGCATACCCGTCACGCTCGACGGCGGTTCCGTCGTGAAGACGCCGGTCACCGTCGAAGTCGCACCGAAGAAGCTGCGCGTCGTCGTCGGAAAAGACCGTCACTTTTAACGGCATCATTCAATGGCGAGAAACGCATCGCCGGCGCCGGAGTACCTGACCTGGTACGGCCACGACTGCTTCAAGATCGTCGGCGGCGGGAAGGTGGTCGTGATCGACCCGTTCCAACTCGCGGCTCCGAAGGAACCCGCGGACATCATACTCATCACCCATGAGCATTTTGACCATTGCTCGCCGAAGGACTTCAACCTGCTCATGAAACCGGAAACGGTCGTCTACGCCGCCGCAGCGTGCGGTACGGACCTCGAGGTCGGGAAGCTCGTCACGGTGCGGCCGGGTGAACGCTACGAGGAGGGTGGCGTCGTCATCGAGACGGTGCCCGCCTATAATATCGACAAATCGTTCCATCCGAATGACGGGACGCGCGTTGGGTTCGTCGTCACGATCGAGGGGCAGCGCATCTACCACGCCGGCGACACCGATTTCATCCCGGAGATGAAGGGGCTGCACGGCATCAGCGTGGCGCTCGTCCCCGTGTCCGGAACGTACGTGATGACCGCGGAACAGGCTGCCGATGCGGTCGATTCGTTCAAACCCGCGCTGGCAATCCCCATGCACCATGGGTCGATCATCGGTGGTTCTGCCGACGGCGAGCGATTCATGGAGCTCGCAACAGTGCCGGTCAGCATCCTGCCGCAGACGAACTGACGGAGCTATCGTAGCGATCACGGCTTGACGGAAAGCCGTTTTTTCGGTACCGTTCACCCCGTTAGAAGGATGAAGGTTCCCAGTTTTTACATTGAGTTCGAATCATGACCTTCTAACGGGATCTATGGTACAGACGACCGCAACGAAGAAACCGGTGCAGCTGCCGCCACGAATGACCGTCAAGTCGCTCGCGGAACGGTTGGCGTTGCCGGTCACCGTGGTCATGACGGAGCTCGTGAAGAGCGGCGTCATGGCGGCGATGAACGAGGAGATCGACTATGACACCGCCGCGATCGTCGCAGATGACCTCGGATTCATCCCCGGGCAGGAGACACGGACGGCGGAGAGCGTCGATCGGCAGAGCCTGACCGAACTGGTGAAGGAGGAGGACGGCGCAACGCTCGTCGACCGCGCACCGGTGGTCGTGGTCATGGGCCACGTCGACCACGGTAAGACGAAGCTTCTGGATGCGATCCGTAAAACCAAGGTTGTCGAAGGCGAGGCAGGCGGGATCACGCAGCACATCGGCGCCTACCAGGTCATGGAAAAGGGCAAGCCCATCACCTTCATCGATACGCCGGGCCATGAGGCGTTCACCGCAATGCGAAGTCGCGGCGCGCGCGTCGCCGACGTCGCGATTCTCGTCGTAGCGGCTGACGACGGCGTGAAACCGCAGACCGAGGAGGCCATCCGGATCATCACCGAGGCGAAACTGCCCTTTGTGGTAGCGATCAACAAGATCGATAAACCGGACGCGAATCCCGGCCGCGTGAAGCAGGAGCTCGCCGCAAAGAGCGTGCTGGTCGAAGGGTACGGCGGTACCGTAGTATGCGCGGAGATCTCCGCGAAGGAAGCGAAGGGCATCCAGGAATTATTGGATTCGGTCCTGCTTGTGGCACAGGTTGAAAAGGAGAATCTCAAAGCCAACCCAGATCGTCCTGCGGTCGGTACCATCATCGAATCGCATGTCGACCCGGGCGAGGGTCCGGTCGCGACCGTCCTCGTTCATACCGGGACGCTGAAGGTCGGCGACGTCGTCAGTACGGAGGACGTCTGGGGCCGCGTCAAGGCGCTCAAGAACTACCTCGGTGCATCCATCACGGCTGCCGGCCCGTCGGTTCCTGCGCGGATACTCGGGCTCAAGGGCGCGCCGCTTGTCGGAGACATACTGCGTGTGCAGACGGACCCGAAGGTCATCCGCGAACTCAAATCGAGGAAGGTCGCCCCGCGCAGGACAGCGCCCCAGGCGTCAACAGCCGCAACGTCCGACGAGAAAAAGACCGAGGT
>Ga0265297_10008809_pt1 | contig 13302 bp, 11 predicted proteins | sample Munlanlwell13791_FD_192502 | JGI IMG/M metagenome (GOLD analysis project Ga0265297, IMG submission 192502) | Leachate microbial communities from a municipal landfill in Southern Ontario, Canada - Leachate well 137-91 | ecosystem: Engineered > Solid waste > Landfill > Unclassified | place...
GATTCTCCTGGACTGCGGCCTGTATCAAGGCAAGCGCGACGAGGCCCGGAGACGGAACCAGGAATTCGTCTATTATGCCAGCACCGTTGATGCCGTGGTCCTGTCTCACGCCCATATGGATCATTCGGGCAATATCCCCAACCTGGTCAAGCAAGGCTTCCGGGGCAAGATCTTCTGCACCACGGCTACGGCCGACCTCTGCGGCGCCATGCTCCTCGATAGCGGCCATATCCAGGAGGAGGATGTGGAGTACGTCAACCGGCAGCGGCGGAAGCGCGGCGAGCCTCCGGTCGAGCCGATCTACACCCAGGAAGACGCGGCTGAGGCCATGCAGTATTTTGAAGGCATCGAATATGAGCGGCCTTGCCAGGTGTTGCCTGACCTTACGTTGACCCTGTATGATGCCGGGCACATGCTGGGCTCGGCCATCGTCGCCCTGGATTTCCAGCCAGGGAAAGGGGAACGTGGCAAGCGCCTGGTGTTTACCGGCGATCTGGGCCGGCCTCACTTGCCGATTCTGCGCGACCCCGCCAAACTTCCGGCCGCTGACGTCCTGCTCATCGAAAGCACCTACGGCAATCGGACCCACCCGCCTATCGAAGAGTCGGTGGAGATGGTTAAACAGACGATCCGACGCACCGCCGCCCGGGGGGGCAAGGTGATCATCCCGGCCTTTGCCGTGGAGCGGACGCAGTTGCTGGTCTTCCTCCTGAACAAGCTTTACCACCAGGGCGATCTGCCGGACATCCCCATCTATGTAGACAGCCCCCTGGCCGTAGATGTGACCGACATTTTCCGCCGGCACCCGGAATACTTCGATGACGAAACCCGGGACTACCTGCGGCATGATGGCGATGTCTTCGGCTTCAAGCGGCTGCAATATATCCGGGACGTGGAACAGTCCAAAAGACTTCACGCCCTGAAAGGCCCCGCGGTGATTATCAGCGCCTCGGGCATGGCCGAGGCCGGGCGAGTGCAGCACCATTTGAAAAACAATATCGAGGACCGTCGCAACACGGTGCTGATTGTCGGCTGGCAGGCCCCCAACACCCTGGGCCGCCGCCTGGTGGAACGGGCGCCGCTGGTCAGGATCTTCGGGATGGAATATCGCCTGAAAGCCGAGGTGGTGACTCTGAACGGCTTCAGCGGCCATGCCGATCAGCCGGGCCTCTTGAGTTGGGCCCGGGCCTTTAAGAAGCCCCCGGAGCGCACCTTTGTCGTACACGGCGAGCCCGACGCAGCCCAGGAACTGGCCACCCGGCTGCGTTACGATTTGGGGCACCAAGAAGTTGTGGTCCCGACCCTGCACCAGACTATCGAAATCTAACCAACCTTCCATATTAGCTTCAGTCTCAACTTTTATTTGCCTTTTCAAACGATAAGAATAGGCCAGGTGTCAAACTATTTCATGGATGACACCAGGGCACGGTGGATTTGACCCTTTTGGGAGCTTAAACCGGCCTCCCTGTACCGCTTGGGCAGAAAAAAGCGTTATTAGCGATACTAAGTTACTGATTTGTCTTGATAGTTACCGTTGCCGGAGCGGAGCGTGCCGGCTTTGGTCCCGCTGTGAACCGCCTGGTGTACCGCGGCAAACCGCACGGGCGCCGCGGGCCGGGGTGCAAAAACCGCGGCCGGAGAAATTGCGACACGATTGGCCCGAGTTTGGTGCGCATGGGTCTCACTATAAGGGCTGGGAGAAAGATAGCCAGAACAACGGCAACGATTGACCAGGTTTAAGCAGGCCGGGCGGGCAGGGGAGGGTGGGCATGAGAGGCGCCGGATATTGCTAGGCGGGCAGAGGCCGACCCATGAGGATGTGGCAAGTGATCGAAATTGTGGGGATTGATATTGACAAGACAGGGTCATGATGACTCTGCCTTGCCTTGACTACTGTTTCTTCCTTCTTAGTCTGATTCCTGCCAAGCCTGCTAAGCCGGTGCCGAAGAGAAGCAGAGTGGCAGGTGCGGGCACTAAAAAGCCGCGAATCTCCCCAGGAGTAAACAAATTCGAATGAATGTTAAAATAGGCCATTCCCTCTGCCAGGGCCGCGTCCAGGAACGCTTCAGCGCCTGCCGGCCCTCCATGGGCAGTAATGAAGGCGGGGTTCCACGACGAATCCAGGGTCAGGTCGAAGGTGTTATCATAAGTCCCACTCGTCACTCCCAGAGGGAAGCCAAAGAAAGATGGGGTCTGCGTAGCGACTCCCGCAGTCCCCGTTAACGGTAAAGCCGTAGCCGCATGGATGTGCGCCGCCGTCGTAGTTCCGAGCAATCCGCTAAAGTCCGCATGGACAGATAAGGTGTGGGCAGCGGTGTCGATGACGACCATGGCGAAGCCGGTTCCGGGCGATGCGTTGGGCGGGGATTCACTCGGGCCGTATAGATTCGCTGTGTAGGTGATAGGGGTAGTGAGGCCCTGAGAGGGAAACCCTAGGATTGCGAAAACCAAGAAGGCGTTTAGAAAGAATTTCATAGCTATTCTCCTTTGGTCGCATTGTTTGTATCAGCAAGCCCCTCCGTCTTGCGACGGATTTGGCTTTTCCTGTGAACTTTAAGATAGTCATAGTTTAAAAGGTTTCAAGAAAAATACAAAATTAGTGATATTTCTTCGAGCAGGGTAGGATTTCAGATATTTTCAACGGTTTCCTCCGGGAAATAGTATGCCTTGGGGCAGAAAAACAGGGAGCGTGGGATGACAGCTTACTGCTATATTTGAAAATCTTATCAGTGAGTTTAAGACCTTCTATATATTCAGATTATGACTGTAGATTTTTCCTATCTGGTGATAACTGCCGAAGCTGGCAAGATATGGAACGGCCCTACCTGGAAGAGAAACCACGATTAGGAGACTGGCTTGGATTCTAACCGGACATCGCAGCACCTTTGAAACTTGACTTTGCACATAGGAGTGAATAGCTCTTACGGGAAAACTTTTGTTTTCAGAGGAAAAGTTATGCTACCATGAGGCTGACGAGAATTCGGCTCCATGAAAATAAACTTGCAGGGATTTATTCTCGGGCAAAGACGTCGCAAAAACCATTTTGGACAATGATAAACAAAGGATGAAGATCCCAATCATCAGTTAATGAGTTCCCATGGAGAAAAAACGCACATGACGGCCCATGGTGAGATGATCATGGAGCAACCATCGGCAGACACGCTGAAGCTGATTCTTTCCGGGCACTGGAAGCTGGGGGGTGATCTGCCCGGGGCCGATAAGGTTCAGCAAACGCTCCAAAATAAGCCGGGGGTTCGTAACCTGGTCTTCGACACCGGGGAACTGGCTTCCTGGGACAGCGGGTTGTTGACCTTCCTGATGAACTTGGGCACCCTTTGCTCCCGGCAAAATATCCGCCTGAACCGCGATGGACTGCCCCCAGGAGCGCAGAAACTGTTGGCATTGGCCTTGGCGGTGCCGGAAAAGACGGATGCCCGCCAGGCCGAGGGGCGGATGTCGTTTCTCACCTCTGTGGGCAGCCAAACCGTCGATCTTTTCCAATCCATAGGTGAAATGTTGGAATTCCTCGGCGACGCGGTCGTTGCTGTTTTAAGGCTGTTGCGCGGTAAGGCCCAGTACCGCCCCGCCGATCTGGGCTTAATCATGCAGGCCGTTAGCGCCCAGGCGTTGCCCATCGTCTCCCTCATCTGTTTTTTGGTGGGGTTAATCCTGGCGTTTATCGGCGCTATCCAGCTGAAACTTTTTGGTGCCCAAATTTATGTGGCCGATTTGGTGGGGATTGCCATGGTTCGCCTGATGGCGGCGATTATGACCGGCATCGTCATGGCCGGCCGCACGGGGGGGGCCTTTGCCGCTCAGCTTGGGACCATGCAGGTGAACCAGGAGATCGATGCCCTGAAAACCCTGGGCATATCACCCATGGAGTTTCTGGTGCTGCCGCGCATGCTGGCCCTGGCGCTGATGATGCCCCTGCTGTGTATTTACGCTAATATCATGGGCATACTGGGGGGCATGGTGGTGGGGATATCGATGCTCAATATCAGCCCCATAGAATACTATAACGAGACGGCCAAAGCGGTCGGACTCTGGAACCTGGGCATCGGCCTGTTTTCCGGCTTCGTGTTCGGCGTGATCGTAGCGCTGGCCGGCTGCATGCGGGGCATGCAGTGCGGCCGCAGCGCCTCGGCGGTGGGTGATGCGGCCACTTCCGCGGTGGTCACCGCCATTGTCGGGATTATCCTCTCCACCGCGGTGATCACCGTTCTGTGCAACTTTCTGGGAATATAATCGCTTACCACTGAGTGGGGGCGCTACCAGTGCCGCTTGTCAGGATAGAGTAAAAATGACGGAAAAAGAAGCCCACATAACGGTGCGTGATCTCACCATGGCTTATGGCGACTTTGTCCTGATGAGGGACCTGACCTTTACCATAAACCGAGGGGACATCTTCATTATCATGGGCGGCAGCGGCTGCGGCAAGAGCACCATGATGACCATTTTAATCGGCTTGAAGGCCCCGGCCAAGGGTAAGGTCTTTTATGGAGACGTCGATTTCTGGGGCGCCGATCCGCAGACCCGGGACCGGATCATTCGCCGGGCCGGGGTGATGTACCAGGGGGGGGCGCTCTGGAGTTCCATGACCCTGGCCGAGAACATCGCCCTGCCCCTGGAAACCTATACGGATTTAAGCCCGAGCCAGATACGTGAGGTGGTTAAACTGAAACTGGCGCTGGTGGGCATGGCCGGATTCGAAGAGTTTTATCCCTCTGAGATCAGCGGCGGGATGCAGAAACGGGCCGGTATAGCCCGGGCCATGGCCCTCGATCCGGAAGTCCTGTTTTTCGATGAACCTTCCGCCGGGCTGGACCCGGTGAGCGCCCGCCGTCTGGATGACCTGATTCTGCAGCTACGGGAGAGCCTGGGCACCACCATGGTGGTGGTGACCCATGAGTTGGCCAGCATATTTGCGATCGGCGACAATTCCGTATTTCTAGACGTATCCAAGCGAACCATGACGGCCACGGGAAACCCGAACCAGCTTTTGGCCGAAACCCGGGATCCCAATTTGCGCCTTTTTTTAACCCGCGGCGAGAAATCTTAACCGATAGGATGGGCCCAGATGGCTAAGCAAGCAAACAGGATGATGATCGGCGGTTTCGTGGTCTTCGCAGTGACCATTATGGCTGCCAGCCTGGTCGTATTCGGTTCGGGCAAATTCTTCCAGAAAACCAACAAATACATTTTGTACTTCAATGAACCCATCAATGGGTTAAATGTGGGCGCACCGGTGCTGTTCCAGGGCGTTCCGATCGGCCAAGTGACCGATATTGCTCTTCAAGCCGACCTGGCTACGATGAAGACCCAAATCCCCGTTCTCATCGAAATCTATCCGGACCGCTGGAAGGTGCGAGGCGGAAAAAGAGATTACCGGACAGTTGCGGCGAAGCTTATCGAAAAGGGCCTCCGGGCCCAGCTGATTACGCAAAGTTTTATTACCGGCCAGTTAATGATCCAGCTCGATTTTCTTCCCGAGGCAGGTCTCTGCTATGCTCCACCCCAAATGGACAGAGATTATAAGGACTATGTCGTGGTTCCAACCTGCCCGTCCACCTCCCAAAAGCTGGCCAATGCCCTTCAGAAGCTGGATCTCGTAAAGCTGGAAGAGCATTTGGAATCGGCCATGGACGGTATCTCTAAACTCGTCAACGACCCTGACCTGGCCGCCAGCATTCGGGGTCTGAAAGATACTCTTCAGGACGTCCGCAAGCTCGTCACCAAAGTGGACCGTCAAGTGGATCCGCTCTCGAAAAACTTGAACAAAACCCTCACAGATTTCGGCAAGCTGGCGGTTAAAGTTGATGACAAAGTGGGAGGGGTGGCGACCGGTTTTGATAAAACCATGACCAAAGCCAGCAACTTTCTTTCCGAAGACTCGCCGCTGATGGTGGATTTGGAGAACACGCTGCAGGAAATTTCCGCCATGAGCAGGTCAATTCGGCAGTTGGCCAATTATCTCGATCAGCATCCCGAGGCCCTGATTCGCGGCAAAGGGAAACCTGGAGGAAAATAATATGAAAGTAGCGCCTTTTTCTCGCGGTTTTGCGGTTATCCTGGCGATCGCGGCCATCTTTTTAGGGGGCTGCCGGAGCCAGACGCCGCGTTTTTACACCTTGACCCCGATACAGGAAGACCAGGGGATCTCAAAGGGGAAAGGCCCGGCCCAGAACGCCGTGATCGGCATCGGCCCCGTTAAGCTCGCCGATTACCTCGACCAGTCCATGCTTATTACCCGCACCAGCGACAATCAGGCGGTAAAAGCCGAGTTCGATCGCTGGGTTGGCTCCTTCAAGGATAACTTCATTAATGTTCTGGCCGACAATCTTGGGGTTCTTCTGTCGACCGAACGGATTTATCTCTATCCCTGGCGGCTGTCCGTGCCGATCGACTACCAGGTGGTTTTGGACATCGTTCGTTGCGATGGCCGGTTGGGCGACGCCGCCTGGCTGGAGGCGCGCTGGAGCATCTCCGCGGGCCCGGAAAAAAAGCTGCTTAAAACTCATCGCTCCAGTATTCGCGAGCCGGTGACGGGTCCCGATTATGCCGCCCTGGTTGCGGCAGAAAGCCGGGCTGTGGGCCAACTCAGTCAGGAGATTGCCACGGCGATTCAAAAGGCTGGGAAGAACTGAAGCGGGTCGCCTGGGCCCGGCCTCCTCTAAGCCGGCTCAGGTTACGACTGGAGACAGCCAAATTTTCGCGGGAGATATGTCATGGCTAGTCCGTTTAATCTCGCCTTTGCCAACCAGATAATCTCCCAGGCCCGCGACTACTTTTTCTTTCATGTGCTTGCCTGGGCCATGCTGGCCCAAATTGCCGCCGCGGCCTGCGCCCTCCTGCTGGCGTACAAAGCAACCAAGGCTATCCGCACCTGGATTACCCGCAAACAAGCGAAATGTTCTCCACCCCAGGAAATCTGTCGTGATTTGTCTCGATTGACGACTTTCTCCTACGTGATAGGTCCCGCACTTGCTTTATTCTTTTTATGGATTCCCTATAGCGTCGCCGAACACTTTGATTTGCCCCGGGACGGCCTCTACACCATCGTTATTTGCTTGCTTGCCCTGGCCTTGGTGCGGTTTCTGACCGGCCAGATGCAAAACCGGTTCTGGGCTACCATTATAATTATAATTTTCTGGTTCAATGCCTTCCTTTATATCTTCCATCTCAATGAACCCTGGTTAAACCTCCTGCAGCATATCGACTTCAATCTCGGCAAGATCCATATTTCTCTGTTGACCCTCTTCCGGGCTTTCGTATTAGTGCTGGTTTTTTATTGGCTGTCAAGAAATCTGTTGTTTTTGCTGCATTTCTGGTTGACCGCGGAATCGGGCCTGACCCCCGCGGTCCAAATCTTGCTCTACAAGCTCTCGGTCATTTTTCTCTTTTGCGCCTCGGTCACCCTGGTCTTGCAATACATGGGTATTGGTCTTACCGTCTTCGCCCTGTTCAGCGGGGCTCTGGGATTGGGACTCGGTTTCGGCCTGCAAAAAGTCTTTGCCAACCTGGTGAGCGGATTCATTATCCTGGCGGATAAATCCATCAAGCCCGGCGATGTCATTCAAGTGGGGGATAAGTATGGCTGGATCAATTTTTTAGGAACCCGCTACACTTCGGTCATTACCCGGAATGGCACAGAGCACCTTATCCCCAATGAAAACCTGGTAACCAGCGAGGTGATCAATTGGTCATATTCCAACAATCTCGTCCGTATTGATCTCCCGGTCGGCGTCTCCTATGCCTCTGATTTGGAAAAAGTCCGGGACCTGATTCTGGAAGTTGCGGCGAGCTCCGCCCGCGTCTTAAAGGATCCTAAGCCAAACTGCTTTCTGAAGGAGTTTGGGGATAATAGTGTTAACCTCGATTTGCGGGTGTGGCTCAACGACCCCCAGAATGGCATCGGTTCATTGAAGAGCGAACTTCTCTGGGGCATCTGGCAGCGGTTCCGGGAGCACGGCATAGAATTGCCGTTCCCTCAACGTGACTTGTACCTCAAATCCATTCCGGAAGTGAGGATTCGGACTGGACCGGAGGAGGGATAGGTCTCCTATGGCTGTTATATATCAAAGGCCAGCGCGCCTTGAGAGGGTTCGCAGCAGGATTTGCCAGCTCAGGTGGTAACGGGGACCTCGCCTTAAACTGACGGATAGAGGGTCCCGGGGGCCGCGGTATCTACTCCACTTCCAGGATCAAGCACTTCAGGTAGAGACTTTCCGGCAGGGAGAGCAGGGCAGGGTGGTCTTTGGCCGCGCCCCGGCGTTCCACCAGGCGGGCCTGGCGGTGGGCGTCGGCCGCGGCTTCCCGCACGATCTCCAGAAACTCCGGCTCGCTCAGGTTATAGGAGCAGGAACTGGTGACCAGAACGCCCCCGGGGGCCAGCAACTGAAAGGCCCGGCGGTTGATCTCCTTATAGCCCTTGAGCGCCCCGGCCCGGTCCCCGCGGCTCTTGGCAAAGGCCGGCGGGTCCAGCGAAATGAGATCAAAGCGCCGGCCCGCGGTTACCGCCTCTTTCAGGAAATTGAAGACATTGGCCTTGACCAGGTCCAGGTGGTCATAACCATTCAGGAGGGCGTTTTCCTTGGCCACCGCCAGGGCCGGGGCCGAGCTCTCCACCAGGGTGACCCGCGCGGCCCCGGGGGCCAGGTGCATGGCAAAGGCCCCCTGGTAGGCGAAGGCGTCCAGGACTTCCCCCTGGGCAAAGGCCGCGGCAGCCAAGCGGTTTTCCCTCTGATCCAGAAACAGCCCGGTTTTCTGGCCGCTTTGCACATCCACCCATAACTTTACCGGACCTTCCCGGACTTCCACCCGGGAGGGCAGCTCGCCGAAGACCGTTTTGACCTCAAGGGGCAGCCCTTCCTGCAGCCGCACCTCGGCATCGTGGCGCAGGGTCAGCGACGCGGGCGCCAGCTTCCGGATCAGCAAGTCGGTGATCTCGGGCAGGCGCCGCTCCAGGCCCGGATGGAGGGTTTGGAGGACCAGGTGCCCGGCATAGGAATCCACCACCAGGCCGGGGAAGCCGTCCGACTCCCCGAAGATCAGGCGAAAGGCGTCCGTATCCGCCACCACGCGTTGGCGAAAGACCAGGGCCCGTTCCAGCCGGGCCTCCCAAAAGGCCGGGTCGACGGCCTCGGCGCCCGCGGTCAGAAACCGCAGAGCGATGCGGGACGCGGCGCTATATAAGGCCTGTCCCAGAAAACGGCCTTGGGGGTCGGTGACGGCCACCAATTCACCCGCGGAGAGCTCCGGCTGGCCGGCCAGGTCGTTGCGGTAAACCCAGGGGTGGCCGGTGCGCTGCCACCTGAGGCCTTTGGGGGTCAGCCGCACCTCCGGCAAGAGGCTTGCGCCCGTAGTTGCGTTTGACATTTCATCCTCGCAATAGAAAGCTTAACAGTCTGAAAGTGCCTGGAAATTCATCGAAAAGAGGGTAGGGGGGCTGTAGGCTTCAGGTGGCCTGGCCTGCAGCGATAGCCCCATTCTGCCAGCGCCGGCGCGCCTGGTCTTCCGTCCAGCTTTTGCGGATGAACCGGGCAGCGAAGTCGGGATGGCCGAAATATCCGGGGGCCTGGTCCAAAACCCGCTCCTGCATACCTGAAGGATGATCGACACTGCCTCCGCGGCGATGAAGTTGCGTTCATCCCGGCGGGAAAAGAGAACTTCAGCCCCCAGGGCTGCGATAACGGCCGGAGCCTGGGGCTGCAACTCGGCCGGCAGGGTGTCGGCCTGAACAGGGATGGCGATCCGGGTTTCCAGGATGACCAGCCAGCGGTCACCGGCCACCGGCCGAGACCGGTTCCACAGCTCGAGGGTGAGGCCATTGGCCAGAGAATGCCGGGAAATCAATTTTTCAGAATCTATCAGAGCCATGCCAGCCATTTCTCCATTGAGATATAACCCGTGAATTATTAAGATATAGTATATCATCAAAACGGAGTACAACGACCGCGAAGGAGCGCCATGAAGCGAAAAACCTGGATTATTGCCGTGGTCCTGGTCGTCCTGGGCGGGGCCCTGGCCGGGGGCCTCTACTGGCAGTGGACCAATTCCCCCCGCTACGCCTTGCAGCAGATGGCCCTGGCTCTGAAGGCCCGGGACATGGACCAGTTCTTTAAGTATGTCGAATTAAAGGAATTATTCAATAATTTTGTTGACGCCTCCGGCCGGGAGGCGCAAGGTCGGGAGGACCAGGATAACCAGAAGACCGATGACTGGGATAAGATGACCCGGCGCCTGGGCCGCAAGTTTGCGCAGCAGTTCCTCCCGAAGCTCTTCGCCAGCTTTGAGCCCCAGATTCGGGGGATAATAGAGCATTACCTGCTCAATTTGAATAACACTCAGATTCTGGGGATTGCCGCGGCCGCCACCGTGGCCCAAATCGACACCCAGGGGGATGAGGCCCTGGTGACCTTGACCGATCCCAAGACCCGGGAGAAGTTCAGGTTTCAGATGCGCCGCCAGCCTGATCACGGTCTCTGGCAGATTGTGTCCGTCAATTACGATGATCTGAAACGGTTATGCAAGCGGGAATTCCAGCTTTAACCGTAACGTCTGATAATATATATTATGTCAACTAATAGATGGTGACCGAAGAGAAGTGCCCCCAGTGCGGTTCCATGATCCGGAGGCATGGCAATCCGGTGCCCACGGTGGATATTATTATCGAATATGAGGACCAGGGCCTGGTGCTTATTGAACGGGCCAATCCGCCGTACGGCTGGGCCTTGCCCGGGGGGTTCGTGGATTACGGCGAATCGCTCGAGGCCGCGGCAGTGCGCGAGGCCCGGGAGGAAACCGGTCTGGCGGTCACCCTCTTAGGACAATTCCACACCTATTCGGACCCGCAGCGCGACCCCCGGCAGCACACTATCACCACGGTATACGTGGCCCGGGGCGAAGGCATACCCCAGGCCGCCGACGATGCCCGGCATCTGGCGATCTTTGCCCCGGAGGCCTTGCCCCAAAGCCTGGCTTTTGACCACGCCCGCATCCTGGCGGACTATCTGGCGGTGCGCCCCCAATGGCTGACCAAAATTAAGAAGACTTCTTAAATATGTCTTCTAATAATCTATTATTCCTTTATAAAATGGTCAGCACTCTAGCCGGTCTCCTGGGCTGGCCCTATTTCTACTGGCACCTGAAATCCCGGGGTCGGGGGGAAAGTTTCCTGCCGCGCCTGGGCCTGAAACTCCCTGACACTCCGCCGCCGCCGGGCGCGCCGCGTCTGTGGCTCCACGGCGTTTCCGTGGGTGAAATCCAGGCCGCGGTCCCCCTGGTCCGGGAACTCAAGGCCCTTCTGCCCGACGCGGCCTTTATCATCACCACCGGCACCGAAACCGGGCAACAGGTAGCCCGCAAACACTTTGCCCCCCTGGGAGCGCTGGTGGCCTACTTTCCCCTGGACATTCCCTGGGCGGTGCGCCGCTATGTGAGTTGCCTGCGGCCCCAGGTCTTCATCGGGTTGGAGTCCGAAATCTGGCCCAACTTCCTCAGCCAAGCCCACCAGGCTGGCGTGCGCCTGGCCCTGGTCAATGCCCGCCTGTCGGATCAATCCTTAAGAAAGTTTCTTAAATATCGTAGGTATATAATTGATATATTTAATCTATTTGACGTGATTGCTGCGGGGTCGCCCCCCGATTATGCCCGCTGGCAACAGTTGGGGGTTATGCCCTCCCGGCTGCATCTCACCGGCAACCTCAAATTCGACCGCCTGCTCCAGGGGAAAGATGAGCCTCGCCTCCAGGAGTTCCGCGGCCTCCTGGCGCGGGAGGCATCGGGCCCCGTGTTTCTGGCCGCCTCCACCCATCCGGGCGAAGAAGACGCGGTGCTGGACGCGTATCAGGAACTCCTCGGCCCCTACCCTGCCCTTGAACTCATCCTGGCGCCCCGGCATCCCGAACGCGCCCCGGACCTGGCCCGGATGCTAGCCGGCCGCGGCCTGGCCTTTCACCTCTGGACGAGTCTCAAGGCCGGCCGGGAAGCCCGGCGCCATCCGGTGGTCATTATCGACACCATCGGCGACCTCTTCACCCTTTACGGGGCCGCGGACGTTGCCTTCATCGGCGGCAGTCTCGTCCCCCACGGCGGCCAGAACCTGCTGGAGGCCGCGGCCTGGGGCCTGGCGCCCCTCTATGGCCCGCACCTGGGGAATTTCCTGTGGGCCCAAGCTATCCTGGAAGAGGTGGAGGCCGGCATCATGGTCCAGGACGCCGCTTCCCTGGCGGCCGCGGTGCGCCGGCTCCTGGATCATCCCGAGACCCGAGCCGATCTGGGCCGTCGGGCCCAGGCCGCGCTTATCCCCCACCAGGGAGCGGCCCGCCGCCAGGCCGAGTTGATCGCGGCACTGGTGCAATCGCGATAACTTCAGGATAAGTTTGTTGATACCGGATGGACGCGGCAGGGGAACTACCCGGTCAGCGAATTTAAGGCGGGTCTAAGCGACCACCGCTAAGGCAAAGTAGGCGTGCTCGCAGGCACGGTAGCCATCCGGGCGGGCCTGAAAAAAGCGTTTTTGGATGTCGTCCGGGCCCAGGTTCTCCGTAAGGCGCAGGCCCACGCCGGCCAGATCCGCAGCCAGGGCGGAGGGCTCGAAGGCCGTGATCATCGGTTCACCCACCCTTTTGACGATCTCCAGCATGAATTGCACCCGCGGGGACGCTTTCTCAGGGACAAAGGCGTCGGTATCCAGATAATCGAAGATGACTGCGCTCCCCGGGGATCCGACCTCGCCGACGGCGCGCCACAACGCCAGCACCGCTTCCCTGGTGAGATAATAGCTGACGCCCAGCCAGCTAAAAAAGGTCTGGGCCTGCGGGTCATACGACGAGCGCCGGAGGGCCGCGGCCAGGTTCTCCCGGCTAAAATCCACCGGAAGGAACTGCAGTTGGGGAGGCTGCTCCCGGCCGGCTTCCAGGAGGCGCCGTCGCTTATGGGCCTGGGTGGCGGGATGGTCCACCTCGAACACGTTTAGCTGCGCCAGCAAATCCGGCCGCCGCCAGGCAAAGGTATCCATGCCGGCGCCGAGGATCACATATTGCTTGACCCCCCGGCTGACGGCCCGTTCCAGGTAGTCTTCGGCGTACCGAGCCCGGCCGAGCACGATGGGCGGGGCAGCCGCGCTCTGCATCCAGCCGGCCAGGGCGCCGGCTCGATCCGGACAGGCCGCGGCCCGGGCCGGATCAAAGAGGTGAAAGGCCCTGAGGTGACGGTCTTCACTGGCCCGATATTCTTCCGCGGTGATCAGGCGGTGGGCCAGAAAGTCATCGAAGAGCTTGGGGCGGTCGTGGGCGGCGT
>Ga0265297_10008810_pt1 | contig 13301 bp, 15 predicted proteins | sample Munlanlwell13791_FD_192502 | JGI IMG/M metagenome (GOLD analysis project Ga0265297, IMG submission 192502) | Leachate microbial communities from a municipal landfill in Southern Ontario, Canada - Leachate well 137-91 | ecosystem: Engineered > Solid waste > Landfill > Unclassified | place...
GACCCTCTTTGTTTAGAATATCATTCAGATCATTTGCTGGGCTTGGCTCCGATAGGGGGTGGATCAATGGGGTTTTTCCAATATTTTTTAGAGCAAAGAACACAGCCAAAGCCGCGCCGAGAGTGTCCGTGTCGGGATTGCTTTTTATCGACATCACTATATTCTTAGCGGTTTTAAGCGCGTTTTTTACGTTGTCTGTGTTTTCCATATCTTTCCCTCAAACTACTTCATTTCGTGGCAAAAGTCAAAATGAGTTATTCCGCCTCGAATTTGCGTTAAAAATAGCGTAAGGGTATAATTAATATAGGCCAATGCCTCGATTTTCATCTTTATGGTCGAAAACTAAAAAATCGTAAATAAATCTTAATTCTTACTTCTTTATTCTTGATTCTTGCTTATGGATTATTTAACCAATAGCGCGGAAGAAACCCAAAAAATAGGAGAAAAATTCGCTCAAGAGATCTCTCGCGGAAAAACAGCCGTAATTATTTGCTTAAAAGGAAAATTGGGAGCCGGAAAAACAACATTTCTCCAGGGTTTGGCGCGGGGATTAAAAATAAAAGAAAAGATCTTAAGCCCGACCTTTGTTATTATGAATAGGATCGGTTTAAGGGGAGGTGTTTGCAAAAATTTTTATCATTTTGACTGCTATCGACTGGAAGATTCCAAGGAAATTATCGATCTCGGGTTTGAAGAAATAATTTCCGATAAGAATAATTTGGTTTGCATCGAATGGCCGGAAAAGATCGCGAAAGTATTGCCAACGGAAGTTATAGAAATAAATTTTGAAGTCTTAGAAGGGGATAAAAGAAAGATTCACCCCCACCTTTTTAAAAAAGATGGGGGTAAAAAAACTAAAAAAAAATGGAAAAGAAAAAAGGAAAAAATAATGTTTTTGTAGTGATCGATAGCAACGCGGTGATCCATCGGGCCTTTCACGCCCTGCCTCCGCTAAAAAAAGAAAACGGGGAAGTGGTTAACGCCGTGTACGGATTTCTTTTAGTTTTGTTTAAAATTTTAAAAGAGCTCGACCCGATGTGTCTGGCCGCTTGTTTTGATTTGCCGGAACCCACTTTTAGGAAACAAGCGTTTGAACAATATAAAGCGAAAAGAAAAAAAGCTCCGGACGAATTATACGCGCAGATCCCTATGGTTAAAGACGTTTTAAGGACGTTCAATGTTCCCATCTTTGAATCTGCCGGATACGAGGCGGACGATGTTATCGGCACCCTCACCAATGCCAAAACGGAAGGGGCGTTAAAAAACGCGGAAAACGTTATTGTTTCGGGCGATCTGGACACGCTTCAGTTGGTTAACAAAAAGACCAAAGTTTATTTTTTAAGCCGCGGAGTGAAAGAAACTGTTTTTTATGATGAAGAAAAAATAAAGGAAAGATACGATGGATTATCTCCCGAGCAGATCATTGATTTTAAAGCGTTGAGAGGGGATGCTTCGGATAATATTCCCGGGGTAAAAGGAATCGGCGAAAAAACCGCGATAGAACTCTTAAAACAATACAAAGATCTGAAAGGTGTTTATAAAGAAACCGAGAAAGAGAATTCAAAGATCAAAGGATCGATAAAAGAAAAACTCTTGAAAGATAAGGAAAACGCTTTTTTGAGCTACGATCTTGGAAGGATAGACAGGGCTGTTCCTCTGAAAATAGACATGGACGCCGCGTGCTGGGGCGGGTATGACGAAAAAAAAGTTCTAAAAATGCTCGCCGACTTCGGGTTTAAGAGTTTAATGAACAAATTACCCGGCGCCGAACAAAAAACTCCGCCTGTGGCCGTAAAAAAGATTGGTGAAAACTTGAAACTATGGTAAATTAAATGTGAAAAACATTTGTTTATTTTATGGAAACAAAAGATCCGGTAAAAGAACCTCAACAAATCGATGCCGCGAAGAGTGATGCCGAACTTGCGGCGATAAAAAACGAAGAGCTTAGAAAAATAAGGCTGGCTTTTTTGAATATTTTGGAAGACACCGAAGAAGCCCGAAGGACAGCCGTAAAAGAAAGGAATAAGACGCTCGCCATAATTAAGAATTTAGCCGACGGCCTTTTGGTGTTGGACGAAGAAAATAGAATAGAGCTGATAAGCCCGCTCACGGAAAATTTTTTAAAGCAATCAGGCGACGATTTGGTCGGAAAGAATATTTTGAAAAGTTTTTCCAAGATCAAAGAGCTGGAACCGCTGGTTTCTCTCTTAAAAGACGAAAAAAAACAAAAGATAAGAATTGTTTCGAGAAAAGAAATAGTCCTGCGGGAAAAACTATATCTTGAGGTGACCACAATCTCTCTTGAAGGGGATATTGGAACAAAAGGAACTTTGATTATTCTCCACGATGTTTCGCGGGACAAGCTTGTCGAAGAGATCAAGACCGAGTTTGTTTCCATTGCCGCGCATCAATTAAGGACGCCCCTGTCCGCTATTAAGTGGACTATCAGAATGATGCTTGACGGTGATATCGGTGAGATGACCGCGGAACAGCATGAATTGTTGGAAAAAACATACATCAGCAATGAGAGAATGATCGCCCTGATCAATGATCTTTTAAATGTGACGCGAATAGAAGAAGGCAGATTTTTATACAAACCGGAGCCCATGCAGATGGAAGAAATTGTCAATTCCTCGATCAAGGCTTCGGAAGATCTGCTAAAGATCAAAAAGATTGCTCTGAAAACCGATCTGCCGAAAGAACCCTTGCCAAAAGTTTTTCTTGATAAAGAAAAAATGAGTATCGTGGTTCAAAATCTTTTGGAAAACGCGATCAAATATACTCCGGAAAACGGAAACATAAATATTTCTTTGGAAAAGAACAACGAAGGCATACTTTTTACGATAAAGGACAGTGGAGTGGGGATACCTATGGACCAGCAAGAAAGGATCTTTACGAAATTTTTTCGCGGCAGCAACGTGATCAGGCTCGAAACCGACGGTTCCGGATTGGGTCTTTATACCACCAAGAATATTGTCGAATCCCATAACGGAAAGATCTGGTTTGAGTCAGAGGAGGGTAAGGGAACCACTTTTTTCGTCTCTTTGCCTATTGTAAAAGAATAAAAAAATAAGAGGTCGACGAACCTAAAATTTAAACATTAAAAATAAGTAAATTAAATTATGAAAAAAAGAGTTTTTCTAATAATTGTTTTTCTTTTATTTTTTGTCTGCGGTAATATTTTCGCGCAAACCGCGCAAAATGACAATTTTGATTTCAGGACATATCTTTTAAATACTATACAATCATTTTTACAAAACTTTGGTAAAGCGCAAACATCCGCGCTGGTCAGCCAAAATTTATCCATCTTTAAAATGACTGAATTGGTTTCTAATAATTTAAATGAAAACAATAACGCGTCAATTGAGTTCTGGACACAAGCGAATTGTTCCGGGAAATATGCTTATGTTGTTCCTAGCGGGTATAAATTAATATCTTGTACGTCCGGGCCGGCAGGAAGCCACGGCGGTTGCGCTACTTGTGGAATGGCAAAGATCGTTTTAATGAAGGCAATAACCAGCCAAACATCGACCACGACAAACACGACACCTGTTAATGGCGCGTGCGGGTATTTGAATGGAAAATATTCCAGCAATATTGATTTCGTTTCAAGCAATAACAATCTTTGCTCCGCCGGAGTTCTTGGTTCCTCGGGAAAAGATACGGGTAATGGTTATTGGTGGTGGAATTGTAGTGGAGTAAATGGCGGAAACGGCACAGGGTGCAAGGCTTATATATCGCAAGCGATCAATGGAGTTTGCGGCTCCGCGAACGGGACAACTACTTCGGGAGTGCCGACCGCTAATCTTTGCGCCAGCGGAAACGCGGATTTCGGGGGAGCAACGGATAGATGGGAATGGACTTGCGTCGGTTCAAACGGAGGAACATCTGTTTCGTGCTCGGCAAATAGAACACAGTTGCCCGCAAATATAATTAATGGGACTTGCGGAAGCGCGAATGGAGTAAGTGTTTATATTATGCCATCGACAAATCTTTGCGGTACCGGAACTCCTTCAGTTGTTACGCTTACTAATTTAAATAGCTGGATTTGGACGTGTACCGGTTCAAATGGAGGAGCAAAAGTTTCCTGTGGTGCTGAAAAAATGATTCAAGGGGTTTGCGGCGCCGCAACCCAGATCGCTCCCGTAGCCCCCGGTGTTCTTCTTTGTAGCGACGGAAACGCGTCGGCCGTAACAGGAGAGGGAACAACTAATAATCCGTGGAAATGGAAGTGTTTCGGTTTAAATGGAGGAGCGGCCGTTTCTTGTTCGGTTACTAAAACAAGCTCAAGCGGAACTGCCGACAGTTGTGGTTCTCAGGCGACTTGTTGCGGATCCTCGCGTAATGTTTCTTCTTCAGCGGCGCCAAGTTCAAATCTTTGCGCCAATGGAAGTACTCTTGTTGGTACGGTTTCAGCCTACGGAACCAATCAATGGTTTTGGCAGTGCAAGAATGTGACGGAAAACATTACATATGGTTGTTATGCTCCTAAAAGCACCTCCACTTCTTCGTTGTCCGCGGTTAACGGTATTTGTGGCACTTCAAACGCGCAAACACTTACTTACGCGCCAACAAATACCTCGACCAATCTTTGCAAGATGGGAACCGCTTCGGCGGTAACCGCGGGGAATACGGCATGGACATGGGCTTGCTCCGGTTCAAACGGAGGAACGTCTGCCGCGTGCGCGGCTTCAAAAACAGTGACCAACGCGAGGCCAATGCCTTGCGGCTATAAATACGGTGACGCTGACGGCGATCACGTGATTTCTTATAACGATGTGGTTGTGGCCGTAAAAAATGTGTCAACTCTTCCATTAACAGTCATTGACGTCAATGGAAACCAGAGGGGCGACTTTAATGACGTTATTGAAATATATAATTATTCTATAGGCAAAATCAATAATTTTACCGTTTGTAAATAATTTGGAATTTCGCGAGGCGCGGCCGTGTTTGGCCGCGTCCCCGCGTACGTTGACCAATTATTGAATAAAATGTAAAATGAGTAGTATAGAAGTTGAAAAGTAAAGCTTTCTCGGCACTTAAGATTATGGCAAAAAAAATACTTATAATAGAAGACGATAAATTTTTGAGAGAATTGATGACTCGCAAGCTTTTGAGCCTTGAATACGACGTTGTTTCCGCTTCGGACGGGGAAGAGGGATTGCAGAAAATAAAGTCGGAGACGCCGGACATCGTTCTTTTGGATTTGATCTTACCCGGGATAAACGGATTTGATGTTTTGGCAAAAGCTAAAAAGGATCCGGCGATCGAAAAAATTCCGATAATCATTCTTTCAAATTTGGGACAGAGCGAAGACATAGAAAAGGGCTTAAAATTGGGAGCGCAGGACTTTTTGGTCAAGGCGCATTTTACGCCCCAGGAAATAGTCAACAAATTAAGATCGATCTTAGGGTAAACAAGGACACAATATATGCCTGAACTTCCGGAGGTGGAAACAATAGTCAATGGTTTGAAAAAAGAAGTCCTTAAAAGGACTTTTCTTAATATTTGGACCGACGCCCCCAAACTGGTTAAACGCCGGACATTGAATGATTTTAAAAGAAATATTGTCGGACGGAAGATACTTGATATAAAAAGGCGCGCGAAAAACATTCTGTTTTGTCTGGACACCGATTATGTTCTTTTGGTGCACCAAAAGATGAGCGGACATTTATTAATAGGCAAATGGAAACAAAAAGGGAAACTGTGGGTTCCGGACAAAAAAGGACCGCTCAGCGAAGATCCGATGAATAGATTTTTACACTTTATTTTTTTCTTGTCCGACGGCAAACAGATCGCCTTGTCAGATATCCGCAAATTCGCGAAGATCGAGCTCTGGAAGAAACAAGACTTGCTTAATAACAAAGAATATCAAAGCATCGGCCCGGAACCACTTGAGAAAGAATTTATTTTTAAAAAATTCAAAGATCTGTTTAAAAATAAATCCGGTAAGGTGAAGCAGGTTCTGATGGATCAAAATTTTATCGCGGGAATCGGAAATATCTACGCGAGCGAGATATTGTTGGAAGCTCGCTTACATCCCGAGAGCAGGGTGGAGCATTTGACCGATGAAGATTTCAAAAACGTTTACAAGGCGATCAGGAAAATTTTAAAAAAAGGAATTGAGACCGGAGGCGCGAGCCGCTCGGACTTTAGAAATATTTACGGCGAGAAGGGAGGGTTCCAAAAAGTGGCGAGAGTTTACGGCAAAGAGGGAGAGAAGTGTCCGCTGAAATGCGGTGGAGTCGTGAAAAGGCTGAAGATAGGGGGCCGCAGTTCTTTTTACTGTCCACAATGCCAACAAAAAAAATGATAATATTAATATACGGAAAGGATACTTTCCGCGCGAACAAAAGAATAACCGAACTGATGGAGGAACATAAAAAAAGGCACGCGAGCGGGCTTAATTTGAGGCGGCTTGAAGCGAAAAGCATTTCTTTTGAAGATCTGAGAAGCGAAATGTTTGAATTTTCAATGTTCAAAGAAAAAAAATTGATAATCCTCGAAAATCTTTCCAATAACGCGAAATTAAAAGAAGAATTTTTAAAGCGAGGAGATATTTTTATCGAGGGCGACAATGTTCTTATTTTGTACGAAAGGGGAGATATTCCGGCAAGGGACAAGCTGATCAATTATTGCGAGAAAAATAAAATAAAGATCGAGGAATTTTTGGAATTGAGCGGAGCGAAAATAAAAGCTTGGATAAACAAGCGAGTGGAAGAAATGGGCGGGAAAATATCTTCTGCCGCGGCGGAGAGATTGGTCGAATTCGTGGGTTCGGATCTGTGGCGAATGGATAATGAGCTCGCGAAAGCGTTGAATTACAGCCGGGCCAATAAAAACGAAGAGATCACCGTTAAGGACGTGGAAGAAATGGTGATTCCTGAATGGGAAGTGAATATCTTTGACGCGGTTGACGCGATCGCCGCGAACGACAAAAAGAAAGCCATAAATCTTTTTAAAAAACAGATCGAGGACGGAGCGGAAATACCTTACTTGTTCGCGATGATAGCCTGGCAAGTAAAGAATATAATTTCCGCCAAAGCGGAAGGGAGTGGAGCCAAAGGAATAAGCCCTTTCGTTTTAAGAAAAGCGCTTTACCAAGCGAAAAATTTTGAACTCGATCATTTGAAAAAAATTTACGCGCGAATAGTGGAACTGGATTCGGCCTTGAAAGTCGGCAGGATAAACCCCGAAGCCGCGCTTGATATACTGATATTGGAAATGTAAAAAACCGATCCGCCTCCGCCAGTTGGCGGATGGCGAACCGGTTTTTTTAGTTTGAGTTTATTTGGCTTTTTTCAATTTTTCCGCGTTTCTCGCGATCCTTGATTTTTTTCTGCTCGCGTTGTTTTTTTTGATAACTCCCGTTTTGGCGGCCTTATCGATCGCTTTGTATACCAAGGGTAATATCTTTTCCACTTCTTCCACTTTATTCTCTTCTATCAAAGCCAAAGCTTGTTTTAAAAGCTTTTTCATTTCCGTGTTGCGCGCTAAATTCTTTTCCCTTTTTTTGGGATTTTGTCTTAGCTGTTTTTTTGCTGATTTTGTTATAGGCATATTATTTTTACCCCCATCTTTTAGGGTTCCCAAAAAGGTGGGGGTGAATTATGTATATACCAATATATACAGCAAATTTGTCGAAAACGCAAGCCTTTTGAAAATGAATAACCTCTTACAAAAGTAAGAGGTTGTGTTTTTGAAACAATTTGAGTTTTGATCGCGATCAAAGTGGTCGCATCGGATATTTTTCGGTTTCTTCGTTTTCAATAACGCTTTTAATGTATCTGGGGATAAATATTCCCAATGCCACGCCAAGTATTATGGCAAAGAGGCAAAAAATGAACAAAGCTAACATCCAATGCATTGTCGCGGACAAGATAATTGCCAAGAGTAGGATAAACCCTATGGCAGATTCGGTCAGTATCTTTACTCTCTCTTTCTTTGGCAACATATAACTGTCTCCGCCAATAGAATACAATAAATAGTCAAATTATGCAAGATTCGGGCCAATGAGCCGAATCTTGTCCTGACAAAGGAACGGGCAAGCCACAAGCCCAATATTTAATTCTTGATTCTTTATGCTAATCCATTATATAATAGTAGTTGATGATCAGTTTTTTAAACGGTAAAATCACATATAAAGATGACAAAAAGATCATTCTGGATAAGAATGGGATCGGTTTTGAGATTTTTTTAGCTCCGGATAATTTGGAAAAAACGGCCATTGGTGAAGAAAAACAAATATTTACCTTTTTGTTTCTTGGTGAAAAGGTAATAGAGTTGTATGGATTTATGAGCGAAAAGGAATTGGAGTTGTTTCGAATTTTAAAAGGCGTATCCGGAGTGGGACCGAAGACGGCAATGAATCTGGCCGTGGCGGAATCAATCGAAAAACTAAAAGAAATTTTGGAAGGAGGAAAAATGCCCGCGGGCGCCAAGGGTATCGGTGCGAAAAAATTGCAAAAGATATTATTGGAACTTACCGGAAAAATAGAAGAGATAAACAAAAATATTAAAAAAGTGAATTACGCTGATGAAGTTTACGGTGCGTTGTCCGAGCTCGGTTTTTCCAAAAATCAGATTGCGATCGCCTTAGCTCAAATTCCGCCGGAAATAAAAGATCCGAAAGAGAGGATCAAGCAAGCGTTAAAATTTTTAGCCGCAACAAGATGAGCCTTAAAAGTTTTGTCCGAAAATTGATCCCGAAAAGCTTTATTAATCTCTACCACCTGGGTATGGCTTTTTTAGCCGCTTTGCGCTATGGATTTCCGTCGAAAAAGATCAAAGTGATCGGCGTCACAGGCACGAACGGCAAATCAACGGTTATTAATATCGCTTCAAAAATATTGGAAAAGGGCGGATTTAAAGTGGCCGCCTTGACTTCAATAATGTTTAAGATCGGAGAAAAAGAGGAAGAAAACAAGCTCAAGATGACTATGCCCGGCCGTTTTGTGATCAACAAGTTTTTGAGCGATGCCGTAAGGGCGGGCTGTGATATTGCCATTGTTGAGACCACTTCCGAGGGAGTAGTGCAAAACCGGCACAAATTCATTGATTTTAAAACAGCGGTTTTCACCACTCTTAATCCCGAACACATTGAATCTCATGGCGGCTTTGAAAATTATAAGCGCGCCAAAGGAAAATTTTTCAATTCCGTGAAAGGTACGCATATAATAAATATCGATGATAAACATTCCGATTATTTCTTAAGTTTTCCGTCTGAAAAAATCATTACTTATGGGATCAATAATTCAAAGGCGGACATAAAAGCGGAAGATGTTTTTGTGTCTTATGACGGATCGCGATTCCGCGTTAAAGGATATGATTTTGACTTAAAAATTCTGTGCAGCTTTAATGTTTATAACGCCCTGGCCGCGATCGCTATCGCGGTGTCGGAAGGAGTGAGTATGGAAAATTGCCAAAAGGGGATAGCCGAAGTATCGCAAATCGCGGGTCGAATGGAAAAGGTGATAGACGATTCTTTTAAAGTTTTTATTGATTACGCCTTTATTCCCGTAGCACTGGAAAAAGTTTATGAATTTGTAAAACCGAAAACCGGGAAACTGATTTCCGTTTTGGGTTCTTGCGGAGGAGGAAGGGATAAATGGAAGCGCCCGGTGTTGGGGGGTATCGCGGATCAATACGCGGATGTTGTAATTGTGACAAACGAAGATCCTTACGATGAGAATCCGCAAAGCATTATCGACGAGGTGAGTGTGGGCGTGAAAAATAAAAACAAATTGATGAAAATTTTTGACCGTCGCGAAGCAATAAACAAAGCTCTGAGTTTGGCGGGAGAAGGGGACGTGGTTGTGATCACGGGCAAGGGGTGCGAGCCGTGGATCTGCTGGGAAGATGGGCGAAAGGAAGCGTGGGATGACCGCAGGATAGTCAAAGAAGAACTCCTTAAAATCGGCAGCGCCCGGTAAAAAAACAACAAAAAACAACGAAAGGGCGCAATCACTGGTTGCGTCCGTTTTCTTGACATTAGCCCATTTTTAAGTAGAATATAGGTGGCAATAAACATTTGCATTAATTTTTTTGATTTTTTGATTTAAACCAGATGAATATACACGTAGCATTATTCGGGGAACCGATTTTTAACTTTTTCGGTTTGGAAGTTACAAATACATTATTGTTAAGCGTAATAGTCGCTATTTTGCTCTTTATTTTGTTTGCCTTTGGCCTTAAAAAAAGGGAAATGATTCCTGGAAAAGTTCAGAATTTTTTTGAAATTATATTGGAAACGATTTTCGGACTTTTTGACACAATGACGGGAAGCAGAAAAAAAACCGAGGAAGTTTTTCCTTTGGCCGCGGCTTTGTTTCTTTTTATTCTTTCTTGTAATTTGATCGAAATAGTCCCCGGGTTAGGGGTTTTTTCATTTCTTAGGGCTCCGAGCTCTGACCTTCATTTTACCCTAGCAATAGCGATTTTTGCGATGGCGTATGTCCACATCGCCGCGTTTAAGCAATTGGGAGGAGGAGAATATTTGAAAAAATATATAAAATTTGAATCACCGATTATGTTTTTTGTGGGCGCGTTGGAGGGTATCGGAGAATTAACCAGAACATTTTCTTTAGGGGTTAGGCTTTTTGGAAACCTGTTTGCCGGTGAAATATTATTAATGATCATTTCATTTATGGTCCCGTTGATAGTGCCGTTGCCATTTCTTGGATTGGAATTATTTGTGGCATTTATTCAGGCCTTGGTATTTTCCGCGCTGATAACCGTTTTTTACGCTTTTACAACCACACATGAAGAACATTAAACGAAACAATATTTGGTATGTGGCGGGGATGGGAACCCAATTGGGGTTCTTGATAGCAACGCCCATTGTGGTATGCTTGATTATCGGAGTGGCAATCGACAAAAAGTTCAATACCGCTCCGCTGTATATATTGATATTTCTTATTTTGGGATCAATTTTAACCGTAGTCGATGTTTATAAATTGATATTACCATTTTTGGAAAAAAGGTCGTTAACAGGCAAAGAAGATAAAAAAGATTAATCAAATAATAATTCAACCCCCACCTTTTTGTAAAAGATGGGGGAGATAATAATAAATAGTCTTTTAAAACGATTTAAGCTGTTTAACCGGGTTACCCCCTTAAATAGCGCTACGCTAATAGTGCAAAGCAAAATTGTTTAAAACGACGATAAAAAAATATGACAGAATTAGTAAAAATCGCGGCCGCTATCGCTATTGGTGTTGGAGCCGTGGCCCCAAGTTGGGCAATTGGTATGATCGGTTCAAAAGGTTCGGAAGCTATCGGAAGAAATCCCGAGGCTGCTTCAAAGGTACAAACTGCTATGATTTTGGCTATCGCTTTCGCGGAAGCTGTTGCTATTTATGCCTTGGTAGTCGCCTTGATAATATTATTCGTTTAAGCGCTAATCAATGGAAACCTTAGCAATCGATTGGAAAATTTTAATAGCCCAGATAATCAATTTCGCGATCTTGTTTTTTTTGCTGAAACAATTTGTTTTCGGTCCGTTCTTGGCGTTGATGAAAAAAAGACGGGAGAAAATAGAGGAGGGCATTCAAAAATCGGATGAAGCGGAAGAAAAATTGAAAAAGATAATGGAGGTTAAAGAAAGGGCGGACAGGGAAAATGAGGAAAAAAGAAAAGAAACCCTTTTAAGGGCGGGAGAAGAATCAAAAGAAAAAATAAGATTGGCGACCGAAAAAGCGGACAAGGAAAGAGAAGCGATCTTGATCAGGGCGGAAAAAGACGCGAGGGAATTAAAAGAGCGCGAACAAGAAGAAACACAGCGCGAGATGATAGAAAACGCCTTTTTGCTCACGGAAAAGCTGCTTAAAGAAAACGTGGACGAGAACAAAAACAAGCAAATAACGGAAGATTTTTTGAAAAAGATCAAAGCATGAAAAAAGAAAAAGAAGTTTATTTTTGGGCAATGGCGCTCTACCGCGCCGTAAAGGATAATCCGGAAAAAAGGACGGAAATTTTCGTGAACCTGAAAAAAGCTTTGGTGAAAAAACAAGAAACGCTTCCGGCAATTATTAAAAAATTCGGCAAGATATATAACGCCGAAGAAAAAGCGCTGGTGTCGTCAGCTAAAAATTTAAAGGAAGAAGAAAAGAAAGAGATTTCGGAAAAAGCAAAAAGAATTTTGGATGGAAAAAAAGAAGTGGAGTATTCTTTGGACGAAAGCCTTTTGGGAGGATTTCGTTTAAAAACAAAAGATGTTCTCATTAAAGCCTCCCTAAAAGATGTTTTAGCGGGGCTAAAAAAACTATATGGACATAATTGAACAATTTAAAAAACAATTGGAAGGCGTGGAATTAAACCCGGAGACGGAAGAAATAGGGGAGGTGACGGAAGTAAAGGACGGAGTGGCAAAATTGTCCGGTTTGAAAAACGTGGAAAATTTCGAGTTGATCGAATTTGAAGAAGCCGGAGTTTTGGGTTTGATCCTAAACCTGGAAGAGTACGAGGTTGGTGCCGTGATCTTGGGAAGCGATAAAAAAATAAAAGAAGGCACAATCGCGAGGCGAACAAAAAAAGTTTTTTCTTTGCCGGTGGGAGAAGGCCTCTTGGGGCGAGTGATCGACCCATTGGGTAATCCGCTCGACGGCAAGGGTGAAATAAAAGCAACGGAATATCTTCCTTTGGAAAGAAAGGGTCCTTCGGTGATCGAGAGAAAGCCCATAGGAACCCCGGTTCATACCGGAATTAAAATGGTTGATGCCTTGATCCCGATCGGCCGCGGACAGCGAGAATTGATCATCGGAGACAGGGGTTTGGGAAAGACGGCTGTTGCCATTGATGCAATTATCAATCAAAAGAACGAAAAGAATAGGCCGTATTGCGTTTATGTGGCTTGTGGACAAAAGAAAAGCAAAGTGCGAAGACTTGTCTCAACATTGGAAAAAGCCGGAGCGATGGAATACACTATTGTTGTTTGCGCGTTTCCGGACGATCCGGCGAGTTTTGTTTACTTGGCGCCTTTTACGGGCGTAACTATGGGAGAATATTTTCGCGACAGCAAAAGAGATGCATTGTGCGTGTTTGACGACCTCACAAAACAAGCTTGGGCGTGGAGAGAGATATCTTTGGTCTTAAGGCGTCCGCCGGGCAGAGAAGCTTACCCTGGTGACGTGTTTTATCTGCACTCAAGGCTTTTGGAAAGAGCCGCCAGGCTGTCTGACGAAAAAGGCGGCGGGTCTTTGACCGCTTTACCTATAATTGAAACACAAGCTGGAGATATTTCCGGATATATTCCCACAAACGTAATTTCCATCACTGACGGACAGATATTTTTGAATTCAACA
>Ga0265297_10008811_pt1 | contig 13300 bp, 11 predicted proteins | sample Munlanlwell13791_FD_192502 | JGI IMG/M metagenome (GOLD analysis project Ga0265297, IMG submission 192502) | Leachate microbial communities from a municipal landfill in Southern Ontario, Canada - Leachate well 137-91 | ecosystem: Engineered > Solid waste > Landfill > Unclassified | place...
TGTTTATATCGTAAAGCACACACAAAAAAAGATCTTTGGCAGTATATGAACACACTTTCAGAAAATATTCCTCATGTTTTGCGCGTAAAACATGAGGAATCATATATTCAATCAAGTTTTGCGCATGATATAACTCAATATCTTGGTGAAATACAAGTATTTTTAAAGCAAAAACCAATACAAACTCTCGATGCCAAGATGTATGAAGCTCTTATATACACTCAAATCATAAAACGATTTTATAAGGGATTTCTGCCAAAGATAACTGAATATGCCAATATAAGCTACCATGGCATATCTTTTCCGGATTGTGTTGAAGCAACTCTATTAAATATATGCAACATGATTCTTTATGATAGAGCATCAGGAATATTTAACATTGAAAAAGTACCGCTTGATAAACGTTCTGAGATTCTCGCCCATTTTTATGCAAACCCCATTAATCAACAAGCCACTCATAACAATCTTCTTGCAGTTCATCAAGATTGGGGGCAGTTACTTCAGAATCTCCCTTATATTACCTATCGCCAACTGATTCACACACAAGAAGATGGTTCTACGCTCACATTAACAGCACCTAAAGATACAATTGGATTTATTCGCGGCATTCCGGATCTAACTATAAGCAGATTAGAACATAACGGAAACCGTCTTAAAATAGCAGGTCGCTGGTACATCTATACCAATGACACGCACGACCTTTTATGTGAAATGCATCCTACTTTACGCAATATCATAATAACATTAGATACACTTTTTAAGCTCAATCTTTTTGCTTCATTTCCTCTTGAAAATGCTTTTCTCAAACATAGTTTTAACGCACAGTATATGCCTTTGTTATGCAGCAATTTTACATTGTTTCAAAACAAGCAATTTACACCTGAAGAATTAGAAAGCATGGACAAAGATGAATACACGGAAAAAGGCTTTCGTCTTAAATTTAATTTATTTGACCTTATTTTAACAGACGAACACGCAGAAATAATAACGCACATCAAAAGAGATTCAATTGCCGATCTCGGACCAACTATTGTTTCCACATTAGCACAACTCTCTCATGATACAACACAAAGTATATTAGCTCAGCTTTTATCAATATTTCCTATAGAACAAGATACAATACCTGCAGAATATCCCTTAACGCACATACTTTACTTGCCTCTTGATCACCCCAAAATGCTTGTCAACGCGTCATTATTTTGCTTACAAAAAACATTAGAAAGCACTCTACCGGAACAATTACGTACGTATTTACTCGAACGCGCAGTATGCTTTCTACGGCAACTACCGGAACGTCTTGACTGGCATTACCATGAAGAATTTCTACGCAGAGTTGATCCCCGTATATTAAAGTTTGACGGCATACAACAAGAATTAGCGCGCATAAAATCAGTAGCACTCAAACGTCTTGAAGGAATTTCAGCGGAATGTGAATACGTACCCATACTTTATACCGCACTTTTACAAAGACAAGAGATCGACGATAATGTTATGATAGTGCTCGATAATCTTATTGCAAGAACTGATTCTTTTGATCGCAATCCTTTGCTTGTATTACTTACTGAATTAGTGCAACAAGGCAAAGCGCTCAAACAAGCACAACAAGCTGTTGATATATGCAAAGACTCCCCTGTAGAATCAGAACGAACACTTGCGCACAAGCTTCTTGAATTGTTGCGTAATATTTAACAAAAACAGCAGAACAAAGTCTCTTAAAACTTCTCTGCAAGAAAAATTCAGTAATCGCAACACAATCATTTGTAATTTTAATCGTTAAACTGGAATTAATAGAGCCACTTTGCATATTCAGGCTTATGTTTCATATCCTCATAGAGCCAAACCATGCGATCTAAATACCAACTTTTTCCAAGATACGTTAATACCACTCCAAATACAGCCATCCAGGCAGACAACGTAATCACTGCCCAGATACTCAGTATCATTCCTACACATGATATGAGATTTAAAATATGTGGCATAACCATATGATGAGCAGGAACAGGACAAGATACCCGGTTCATCCAAACGCGTTCGCCTAACACAGACTTTGAAGCCCAATTGTGTGTAGACTGTGGCTTCTTGAAGAAAATAGGGTTTAAAAACATCCAGCCAAGAGCTATGACAACGGGTATAAGAGAGTACCAACCAATCCAAACACGAGACCAAAAAGCAAGAATTAAAACAGGCAACACAGAATAACGTGTCCATACACTCCATGGATTAGCATGACACAACCAAGTCTCGTCATTAAGATTAAAAATTCGTGCTAATTTTTTTTCGATCGTCATAAGGAACTCCTTATCAAGCTTGTTGACATAACGAATACAACCCAGCAAAAATATAATATAAGATAACTCCACAGTTTAAATATACAACAACATTAAGTCTTACCATGCCATAAAAGGAATCTATTATGAAAAGCAAAAGCCCTATCGCACTCGTAATTCTCGATGGATTTGGCTACCGTAAAGAAACTGATTACAATGCCATTGCTCACGCACACACTCCTACACTCAATGCATTATTTGCAACATATCCTCATACACTACTTAGAGCTTCGGGGCCTGCGGTTGGGCTACTGCCCGGATACGCGGGCAATTCTGAAGTAGGACATCTTACGATTGGAGCAGGGCGCACAATTATGCAACCTGGAACGTTAATACATAACGCAATACAAGACGGAACATTTTTCAGCAACGCACTGCTTAAAACTACCTTGAAAACATTACCTAAAACAAAAAAATTGCATATCATGGGGCTTCTTTCGGATTCCGGAGTACACAGCAACACAGAACTCTTATATGCTTTTATAAAAGAAGCTCAAGCATGCGGCATTGAACACATTGTCATTCACCCGTTTCTTGATGGTAGAGATACACCTCCACAATCAGCACGCACATATCTTGAACAACTGCAAAAATACATAGACCAATACGGCGGTATCATCGGATCAATGCACGGACGTTTTTACGCGATGGACAGAGATAAAAATTGGGATCGAATAGAAAAATCATATCAGGTATTAACCGGAGATGAACGAATTAATTTTACAGATTGGTCCAGCGCACTTACTTATTACTATGAACAAGGATTGACCGACGAATTTGTTCCTCCGACATTATTCACCCAAGAAGGCACAATTTCTAACAGTGATGGCATCATCTTTTTCAACTTCAGGCCTGATCGTGCCCGACAGTTAACCGAGAGTTTTACAAATTCTCAGTTCAATGCGTTTAAAGATAAACAGATCGATCTGACTTTTTTTATAACTCCTACAGACTATGGACTTTCTACAACAATTCTTTACGCGCAACAACCTGTTTCGCCTACATTAAAAGAGGTACTTAGTAATCATGGTTTGACTCTCTTTACCATAGCTGAAACTGAAAAATATGCGCATGTTACGTATTTCTTTAGCGGCGGCAAAGAAGATGCTTTTGAACATGAAGAGCGTATATTAATTCCATCAATTCGCACAAAAAATTATATACACTATCCATGCATGTCTGCACATGAAATTACACAGGCAATACTACAATCACTTAAAACCAATCCGCATGATTTTTATTTAATCAATTATGCGAACGCGGATATGGTAGGCCATTCCGGTGATTTTAATGCGACCGTCAAAGCAATAGAATGTCTTGATAAGCAAGTAAAACAGCTTCTCGATACAATTGTTCATACCATGCATGGAACACTGTACATCACAGCAGACCATGGCAATGCAGAAGAAAAATGGGACTACAAGGCAAATCAACCTCGCACAGCACATACCACAAACAAAGTTCCTTTTGTGATGGTTCAGCAAGGGCTTGAGCACAGTACCATAAATCTACCTCTGCATACGCTTGCTGATATTGCACCATTTATAATGCAAAATATTGGACTAGATGTACCTATTGTTATGCAAAGATCACATAAAAATTAAAGATATTGACAGACTATATCTGAAAGAGCACCATGGAAAAGGTAGTTAATAATCCTTTTTCCCGTGAGGTGTTCTATGATTAAAAAGATCGTCCCATTCACTCTTTGTATCTTATGTTTTTCTTTGTGTGGCATGGCACGGCTTGGCTCTCCAATCATGCGGACACCTTCTGTAAGCATTCCTGAAGAACGCGCTGGTGGACTCACCTTAATTACAGGTCCTATGTCATGTGGCAAATCTGATGAAATCATGCGCATAATTAGCGTATTACAACATTCAAGGTGTAAAATACTTGTATGTAAACATAGTTTTGATACACGTTCTTCTCAATTTTTAACATCACGCCGCAGAACTGAAAATCCAATTGCAGCTCAACTTATTTCTGACCCTCATGAAATAATCAACATGGTTGAACAAAAGCCTGTAGATTATGTCGCAATAGATGAAGTTCAATTTTTTAAGCACAATCCGATGACCGACGTTGTTCAGCGTCTTATGCGCCGTGGTATTTATGTAATCGCATCCGGGCTTGATAAAGATTTTAAAGGTGAACCATTTGGCATGTGTGCTGCGGAACCTTTGTGTATTTCATCGCTTTTGGCAATAGCTGATGAGGTTATTAAACTAAGAGCAGTTTGTGAAGTATGTAAACAATGGAACGCAACTATGACACAGCGTCTTATCAATGGTCAACCGGCACGCAAGTCTGATCCTCTTATTGTCGTTGACGATGGCACCAAACAAGAAGTTGTTTACGAACCTCGATGCAGAGGATGTTATAGATTAGCGGAATAATTAGTATTCGGTATATACACATAAAACTGTGGGGCTTTTTTTATAAAATAGCCCCACCAAATCTACCTACATAGCGATACATAATATGTAGTATTGCCCTATATACACCGGTATCACAATAAGATCTATAAGGTGATTCTTTGGATCGATGCATTTTCATCATATTGCGATATGCTACATCCATGGCATCAAAAGCACGTCCGTAACTACGCATATTTTTAACAAAAGGATTTGCTCCCACATCACACAGCAACCTTACCATATCCATAAATCCAAATTTTGCCGCTATATGCAAAGGAGTATCATGATACGTATTGCATCTATTTACATCTACACCCATTTCTATAAATTTTTGAGCTAAAGAAGTTTTATTTGCAAAACTCGCTACATGCAAAACAGATCCAATACGATTCTCTTGATGGAGAAGATCAGGATTTTGCTCAAGACATTGCTCAGCCAAAGATAAATTCCCAACAGTTATAGCCTGCGCAAGAGATTCAAACGTAGGTTTTACGCCATACTCTTTGAATAATTTTTTCACAGAATCTTCTTTTTGATATTTGATAAGTACATTAAGAGCGGTAACATCTGCAACAATCTCGTGAATCTTTTGGCCACTTTTTATTGATTCGGCAAGAACATCAGCTCGTGATATATCATCAATAATATAATCACCGTCAGACTGATATCTTTTTTCGCGCATACAAATCATACCATTGGCTATGCAGCAGAATAAAATACAGCAGCTTAAAATCTTCTTCATCGCCTCTCCCCTACAAAGTTATATCAGCTCTCTCGATCTGCAAACCATTATTATAGTATCAGAGTGAAATAACTGCTTTCAATAACAATAAAAACAATTACTCATAAAGAATAATAAACAAATGATATACTGTAGAATCTGAGATATAAAAAGAGTGAAGAAATGTTGCTAACAAAAAAGGCTTACCTCTTTCAAGATAAGCCCTTTGTACTATTGCACTATTAAAATGTATTAAAAATCATATTGGAAATACATAAAACCATCATCACGAGAAATTTCATGGAAACCAACACGTTGATAAAGCCTTTGCGCACGCATATTATCAGTTCGCGTACATAATTGTACTTGTTCTGCCCCCATGCTTCTCAACTGCCCTAACACATATTTCACAAGCTTTTCGGCATGTCCTTTGTCTTTACCTCTAAATTCAGGATTTACATCCAAGAACAATAAAAAGCCATGTGTAGGCGTTTTCATGTAATATGCGCTAAATCCGACAAACTTATTTTGTTCCCACCATACTTTAATGTGTAAACGTCCCATGTATTTTATATCTTGATTTGGCGCGCGATACTTAAGCATAAATTCCGGAGAATAATCTTCACTTGCCAAAAGCCAATAACGGTCACGCTCAAAGATTTTCAAAATTTCTTTTGTATCTCGAGCATCATTAAAATCTTCTATTGGATTTGAAGGTTTTTTCAAAAACCAAAATCCTACGGCAATCAGAAAACCTATAACAAGAACAATGCCTGATATTTTCAGCCAGGATCTACGTCTTATTTCCATTAAGATTTCTCCTCATTATAACGTATAGAGTTTAAAAATAACCCATGAGCTGGCGCAGTAGGCAATTGATGCTCAGGATTACATGCCAGCAATACCGTGCGAATATAGTCTACAGGTAAATATGCATGACTCGCAACATATAAACTTGCCCCTACCATACGTCGGATCATGTAACGCAAGAAAGACTTGCCTTTAACTTCAATGCTATACGTATCTTCTTCCACGGAATAATATACTTCTATTGAATCTATAGTTCTTACCGTATTATCACCCATATCATCACCGGTACAAAATGAACGGAAATCATGAGTACCGATAAAAACATTCAGGCATTCTTTGAGTTTTTCTACGTCAATCTTTTTGCGCACATACCAGCAATAACGAGCTTTATGCGGCAATGGACGATTGCATGAAAAATGATACACATACGTTTTTTGAAGAACATTTTTTTGCGGATGAAAGGAATCATCTACACGCTCACAAGATCCAATCATAACATCAGAACGCAGTCTGTTATTCCAAGCCCACATAAGTTTTTTAGGATCAAGATCCAGTTCGGTTCGACAGACAACAACTTGTCCTAATGCATGAACACCCGCATCAGTCCTTGAAGCTCCGACAATCGTTGCCTCAACCCCAAAAACTTTATAAAACGTAGATTGCAATGCCTGTGTTACTGTCGGACAATTCGGCTGCATTTGCCAACCACAATAATCCGTCCCATCGTACGCAATAGTACATTTATAGTAATTCACACAGTCCCTTTAAAGGATTACTGTTCTTTTTTACGCATTACTTGGCGCAATGTTCTTTTACGCAAACGAATTGAATTTGGCGTTACTTCAATTAACTCGTCCGGACGTATCCATTCCATACACGTTTCAAGTTCCATAATACGTGGAGGAGTTAATTTTATAGCATCGTCAGATCCGGATGCACGCATATTAGTTAATTTCTTTTCTTTGCAAGGATTAACATCCATATCGTTTTCACGGCTATTTTCACCGATAATCATACCTTCATAGATAGGATCACTCGGTTTGATAAACAATGTTCCACGGGCTTGCAAAATATCTAAAGCGTAGCCGGTAGCTTCGCCATTTTCCATAGATACAATAGCACCTCGCGTACGCACAGGAATATCACCCTTATATGGCTCATAACCCAAGAAACTGACATGCATAATGCCAGAACCCCTGGTATCACTTAAAAATTGCCCACGGAACCCAATTAACCCACGAGATGGGATTTCAAATTCTAAACGAACTCTACCATTCCCTTGTGGCGTCATTCCAACTAATTGCGCTTTTCTGCGGCCTAATTTTTCCATAATGATACCTTGATATGCTTCATCAAGATCGAGCATAAGGTATTCAATAGGTTCATATTTTTCGCCATCAACCTTCTTATAAATAACTTCAGGAGCTGACAATTGTAGCTCAAAACCTTCTCGGCGCATATTTTCGATTAAGATACCAAGGTGCAATTGTCCGCGACCAGAAACCTTAAACACATCCGGTTGATCAGTTGGCTCAACAAGAAGAGCAACATTTGTTTTTAATTCTTTTTCAAGACGCGTCTTTAAATGGCGTGATGTCAAATAATCACCCTCACGGCCACTAAACGGTGAATCATTAACGGAAAAATACATGGTCAATGTCGGTTCATCAACTGACAAATAAGGATACACGTCAGGAAAATCCGGCTGACATATAGTAGACCCAATAGTAACAGGCTCTTCAAAACCTGAAATTGCAACAATATCACCAAATTGAGCTTTGTCGACCGCAACCTTGTCCAGACCAATATATTTGAAAATTTTGGTTATACGTACGGGTGAACTAACTTTTTCTTTTTTGCAGCAAACTACTTGCTGATTCATTTCTATTTTGCCACCAAAGATTCTACCAACGGCTATTTGTCCTAAGAAATCTGAGTGCTCTAAATTTGTAACAAGCATCTGTAGATGATCACATTTATTTACAGGAGCAGGGACCTTATTAATTATAGCATCAAATAATGGAGTTAAATCACCGGAACGCATAGTTGAATCAAGATTCGCAAAACCAAGACGCGAAGAACCGTATAAAATTGGAAAATCTAATTGATCTTCATGAACAGCCAAATCCAAAAATAAATCTTGAACTTCTCGTTCAGTTCTAGCTATATCAGCATCTTTACGATCAATTTTATTGATCATAACAATAGGCCTCAACTGATTCAGTAATGCCTTATGGAGAACAAATTTAGTCCCTGGCAATACACCTTCAGCAGCATCAACGAGTAATAAAAATCCTTCAACCATCTGCAGGGTACGCTCAACTTCGCCACCAAAATCGGTATGCCCTGGAGTATCGACTATATTAATTTCATAGTCACCGTAACGAATACCTGTTTGTTTGGCTAAAATCGTTATACCACGTTCTCGCTCTAAATCATTTGAGTCCATAACGCGGTCTAAATGGTCGCTTTTAATGGTACCTGACTGCTGCAACAACTGATCTACAAGTGTTGTTTTCCCATGGTCAACGTGGGCTATGATAGCTATATTACGTACATTGAGACGTTGTTCTTTTTGTTTTGTTTCCATAAATACATCCTAAAACTTATGCGTTAGCATAAGCCCCCTTTCTTAAACCTCTTCGACATTGTAAAATGCCTAACTATAAATTTAAAATCAACCTTTGAGGCACGAGCAATAAATTTGCTTAAACCTTACTTGTTATTGACAACTGATGTATTGAATCAAAAGAAGACCTGCCAACCAAAATTGATTGGCAGGAAAATATCAAATAAAATTCTATAAAATATTTATAGAATTAGGAAGCTACGTATGGCAACAAAGCCATTGTACGAGCTTTTTTAACTTCATGTGCTAACAAGCGTTGATGTAAACAACAAGCACCTGAAATACGTGAAGGTAAAATTTTACCTCTTTCAGTCAAAAAATGCCTTAAAAATCCGGCGTTTTTGTAATCAATTAACTGAGCTTGCTCATCACTGCCACAAAAACGACATGGTTTTTGCGCATAACCACTCTTACGAGTACGTTTTTTTAATAAACGAGAGCTAATTTTTAATTTAATTTTCTTTGTCATGGTTTTTATCCTCTAAACTTTATTGTTCTAAAGCTTTTTCTTCGCCTTCATAGTCTTCTTCAACATCTTCGTCGAGTGTTATACTATCATTTGCTCGGCTATCAGCATGTTTGCCTGGTCGTAAAAACGAACCGGCTTCGCGCCTAGGAGCCTCTTCAAGTGATGTTGGACGTTGATAAACCAATGACTGCTTAGGATCAATAACACTGACCATGCTACGCATAACGATATCATAAAACTTAACATCGACAAGATTCTTAAGTTCTTTAAGCGTATCGCTTGCCTCACTTGGCAATTCAAACCTGACTAAGAAATATACGCCATATTCATTTTTTTTAACCGGATAAGCAAGACGGAACTTGCCCCATCGTTCAAAAGAGATGAATGTTCCTTTGGCAGTTCGCAAAATCCCTTGAACCTGAGATTCAACATTTTTAATCTCATCTTCGGTTATTTCCGGGATAGTTAGCAGCAATATCTCGTAACGTGCCATGTCAATAAAACCTTTATATAAAAGCTAATCGGAAGTGTTACAATACACTATAGAACAGACATGTTCTATTCAGCTTATGTCATATAATTATATATGACTAAACAAGTTTATAGTACCAGAAAAGCTTTATTTTTCAACTTTTCCGGTACTTTTATAAAACTTTATTCAAATTTTTGATGGCGTTGGATTACGCGACCAATAATTCTGAAATGATCTTTACCGCGAATAAGAGCAACCGGAGCCTGTTTGTGATTAACAGATTCCAATACAATAAAGTCTTCTGTATAGGTAACCTGCATAATCGCCTTGACAATGGTGTCATTGCCATATTCTACAGCTGCAATATCACCTGAACGAGTCCAAACCTCAGGAGATACGATTAAATAGTCCCCCTTAATAAAGGTTGGAGCCATTAAATTGTTATCAACATGTAAGGCAAACATTCCTGCATCAGCCGTGTTTAAAACAGGGACAAAAATATCTTTATGACCTGTTGTCAACTGAGCCAATTGATTGTTGTAAGGTGATGGATTTGATGGAACTTCACCCACCACAGGAACTATTTGTACTTTAAGTTCTACATCTGATTTTTCAGGCATACTGACATTGCTGTCAATATTATCAGTACGTTGACGGCGTTGAGCAAATAAATCAATAGGGCTTACTTCAAAAGCATTAGCAAGCTTCCTTAATGAATCTTCGTTCCAACGGCGTGTCCCATTTTTAATATGGGTTAAATAACTTTCAGACATACCAGTCTTTTCGGCCAGAACCTTAGTTGTCCATCCTTTTTCTCTGAGTAATTCTTTTACGCGTAACTCAGTTGACGATGAAGACATGTAAGCTTTAGGGGCCCTAGGACTTGTTGCCTTTGATCCAGTCGATGATGACATGCATCCTCCTCCTGTTAGTAATACCATGATTTTAACTACTGCTTAATTCTAATTGTACTCATATTTACAAACATGTCAAATGGAAAAGATTGACAATGAAGAAAAAAGTTAAAATTTCACTCAACTTAAAAAATCCAGGGATGCTACCCAACCGCAAGAACCATGAAACTTAGGTACTATAAGCCCCATTTTACTTAAATTACAACTAAAACATCTTTTTCTACACACGTCCCTGCATGTACTATCCTATTTAATTTTGTAACACTACAGGTTACAAGATAATGGAAAAGATGATAAAATCTGTATAAATTACTAGAAACTATTGCTACTTGAATATAAGAATATATACCATAAAAACAGATATTTGAATCACGTTTTAAAGAATCAATTACAAATCATCAAGGGATTAAATGAATAAGATCAATCACATTACCGTACCATTGGTACAAACTTTATTACTATCGTTTTTAGCAATAGTATCATATGTAAAAAGTGCAGAAGAGCCTGAATCACGTTATATTTACTCAACAAAACTTACGGTTGAAGATTTAGTCATTTCTTCTGATACTGCGCAAGTATTGTCAGATTCTACACAGCATCCTTTGCCAAATGGGACACTTATACTCGTACCGGCAGGTAATGGTTTTTATCATTACGCCATAATTCAGTACCAACTTTTAGACGGAAGTTCTATATATACACTCAACCTTAAAAACAACTCTCACGAACTGCACTTAACAGATAAAATTAGAATATTAAAATTTATACCAAGACTTATATATCAACCTCATCCGTCAAAAGATTTTTTTATCACATTTTTTCACACGTTACTAGATCATGTATCACAAGAACAAGAACCACAAATTATTGCAAAAATTATAACCCCCGAAAAGCATATTATATTAATTGGAGATCTCCATGGTAATTCTAGAGCATTGCGTTACATATTATGTGAGCTTTATAACAAAAAATTACTTAATAAAGATGGTATTCTAGCCCCAAATATGTTAATTATTTTTACAGGCGATTTAGCTGATCGTGGCGCTAAGGGCCCGGAAGTTTGGGATATAGCTCTCACGTTAAAATCCCTAAATAACAACCAAGTTTTTATATTAAGAGGTAATCATGAAACGATTCCAGTGGTAAACTATGGAAATTTTCTTCTCCAACTAGAAAGCCTTACTGACTGCAGTAAAGAGCTGATTATATCATCCCTTAAAAAACTTTTCAGTCAACTTCCCCTCTGTCTACTCCTTGGAATTGCTCCTCAGCCAAGAAAGGACACTCCCGAAACGCCCTACCGCTTTCTCATGTTTTGTCATGGAGGCATCGATCCATTAATAAACACCAAAAGATTAATTCAGCTCCTTATACAAAAACATAAAAGCGATTCACAAGATACATTATCCCTACCAGCTCAGCATCATAATCCTGATTTATCCGGTCTTTTATGGACCGATTTTAGAGCCAATTATACAGATGATGAGCTGCCGGCAAGGACATTATCGCCACGCGGAAAGGGAATCTACTTACTAAATAGCTCGGCAGCTAAGGATTTTTTTGCTGAGCATGCAAGCAGTCATCCTCAGTATACTTATATTCTTGACGCGCTTTTACGTGGACACCAACATCTTAATGGCATTGGTCAACTAAGAACACAGGCAGAGCCAGAACAAGATTGGTGCCTTTTGGCAGACGAAGAATCAGAAATAATACAACCGGCAAGTATTTATACCTGTACATCTTCAACCAAATGGTTATTTGATGGGGATGATTATACAATAAGTTATGCAGATATAGAATTTCACAATGGAACTCGCCAATGGATATTAACGCCCAACACGGCATTTTGTCATAAAACGGATTAAATCTTTTCTGTTTATTTCTTGCTATTAATTATTGAAAAATGCCAAAGTACATGTATTATCTTAAGAAAACAATCTTTCAGAGAGGCCCACATGAAATACTTTAATACTCTTAACTTTCTAGCCATATATTTTTGCATTATTCTAATCCTCCCGGTTATTGTTACGCACACTTTAGAATGTTGCGTAATTCCAATTACTGTTGAAAAAATAAAAACCACTAAAGAAATTCCAGTAAACAAACTTGAAGCTCAAGATATTTCCGTCCCGGTTGATATACAACTATATACGGGAATGCTGGTCTTAGTTACTGCTGATGATGGGTCTTACCACTACGGAATAATCATTGTTAATTTTTTAGAAAGAAGCGCTGCTTACATTCATAATTACGTAACAAAAAAGAGTGAAAGTTACCCACTAAATCATATACGGACACTTAGATTTATCCCTCAAATTATATTTCAACCACATCTTCCAAAACCGGTCATATCAGACTATGTACGCACATTAGCAACTCGGTTTACTTCTTACGCCAATCTTTTTTTACAAGCACATATTATTTCACCCCTTTCAAAAATAATAGTCCTCGGCGACTTGCATGGTAATGCAAATACTTTACGTCATATATTGCAGAGTCTTTACATGAGAAAATTCATAGATAAAGATGGGAAAC
>Ga0265297_10008812_pt1 | contig 13299 bp, 13 predicted proteins | sample Munlanlwell13791_FD_192502 | JGI IMG/M metagenome (GOLD analysis project Ga0265297, IMG submission 192502) | Leachate microbial communities from a municipal landfill in Southern Ontario, Canada - Leachate well 137-91 | ecosystem: Engineered > Solid waste > Landfill > Unclassified | place...
ATTTTAACGCCGCCGGGCTCACGCAGATAAACAGCTTTAAAGCCCTTACGCTTAAGGTGATCAAAAAGCATGCGCGACTGCGTGCTCTTGCCGCAACCTTCCGAACCTTCAAATGTGATGAATTTACCTTTCATGATAATTTAACCCTTTAGCGTTTGTCTTGGCTTGTTTCTCGCAGGAACGCCCGATTTTCCCCGGCGAGGAAAATCGCGCTCGGCTCCTCGGCCTCGCTCTGCCTACTTCGTATATAGCCAGGCACCCTGCCCGCTCGGCCTGCGGACGTCCTGCTTACGAAACAAACCAAGCCATCCGCTTCACTGGTTATAGATATCTTGCCGAAGGGTGTTGTGAGCGCACATTAGAAAATTTTCGGCAGATGAGTGCGAGGAATTACGGCAAGCGAAGGCCGCTAATCACGGACAGCCTAACCGTAGCGAGCCGTAAACCGAAGCACTCGGCGAAAATTTTCGTGCGCGAATAATACCCTGAGCGCAAAATATCAAATAACATTATACAAACGCCTATAATTTCCTGCGCCAGGTTGTGCCGGCTTTAGTATCTTCTAAAATAATACCTTCAGCTTCCAGGTCTTTCCTGATCTTATCCGCCAAAGCGAAATTACTCTCTTTGCGCGCGCGTATCCTGGCATTGATCGCCTCATTCACCCTGGCGTCAAGGCCAATATCGGCATTAACAGGCCTCTGGCTTGAAATCCCCAACACAGCGCACAATTCTTTCAAAACACCCATCGCGGATAAAACAAAGTTGCCATCGGTAATCTTCTTGTTCGTGACATTTACAAGCTCAAATATACTTGCTAAAGCCTGGGGGGTGTTAAAATCATCGTCCATGGCTTTGATAAATCCATCTTTGATCTCTTCTATATCCTTGGGCAGGCTACCGGCAGCTTTCTTTACGGGTATACCAGAAGCTTTATCCTGCAATATCCTGATCCTCTCTAAGGCCTGCTTTGCTTCCCGGGCCTTCTCATCGGTATAATCCACCGGATGGGCATAATGCGTAGAAAGAAACAGCAGCTTCAACTGGTCAGCATCCTGGTATTTATCTATAAAATCGCGCACTGTAATGAAATTGCCCAGCGACTTGGACATCTTCTGGGAATTGATCGTGAGCAACCCGTGATGTATCCAGTAACGCGCGAATTTCTTCCCCGCGCCTTCAGATTGGGCGGTTTCATTCTCATGGTGCGGAAAGATCAGATCAATACCTCCGCCGTGGATATCAAATTCATCGCCTAAAATATCCGAGCTCATCACAGAACACTCTATATGCCAGCCTGGCCGGCCTTGTCCCCATGGGCTTGGCCAGGAGGGTTCATTCTCCTTGGCTTTTTTCCAGAGCGCGAAATCCAAAGGGTTACGTTTGTTCTCGTTGGCAGCGACCCGCGCGCCTGACTCCATCTTATCCAGCGACTGATTGGAAAGCTTACCGTAATCTTTGGCTTTGGTAATATCAAAATAAACATCGCCGCCAGAAGCATAAGCCTTGCCTTTATTGATCAGGTCGCTGATGAAATCGATCATCTTGGGGATATAGGCGCTTGCTTTCGGCTCAATTATCTTTTCGCCGCAAGTGTCGATATTCAGCTCTTTCAGTGCCTGATGATACTCATCAAGATAGGTCCTGGCGACCTCTTCACAGGATACCTTCAGGTCTCGCCCGGGAAAAACTTTATTTGCTTTATCGATGATCTTATCGTCAACATCCGTGACATTACGCACAAACTTTACCTCAAAACCCCTGTAAGTAAGATAACGCCTGATCACGTCAAAGACATACGCGCTGCGCGCGTGGCCAATGTGCGGAGCGTCATAAACCGTAGGGCCGCAGACATACATCTTCACTTTTAATGGCTCTAAGGGTATGAATTCTTCTTTTTTCCGGGTAAGGGAATTATATATATGGATAGGCATTAAAAAGGCTTCTTAAGGATTATTTATTCTCTAACTTATCCAGTCTTTTCTGCAACTCTTCAACAGACTGCATGATCGGGTCAAGTATGCGCGCGTGGTCTAACTTAATATCCATCTTCTTGCCATCCTGCTTGGTGATCCTGCCGGGCACGCCCACGACAGTGGAATTTGCCGGTACATCCTTGACCACAACAGCATTTGCTCCGATATATGAATTCTCGCCGATAATAATATTGCCCAGCACTTTGGCGCCTGCGCCGATAACCACATTATTTTCTATCGTCGGGTGGCGTTTGCCTTTTTCCAGGCCTGTGCCGCCTAAAGTCACCCCCTGGTACAATAAAACGCCATCGCCGATTATCGTCGTCTCTCCCACTACCACGCCCATGCCGTGGTCAATAAAGAACTCTTTTCCAATTACAGCACCGGGATGTATCTCTATACCGGTAGTCAGCCTGGCTAACTGCGATAATAGCCGCGCCAGGAAAAACAAATGCAGCCGGTATAACGAATGCGCGATACGGTAATAAACTAAGGCGTGAACTCCCGGATAAAGAAAAAGAACCTCCAGGAAGCCTTTAGCCGCCGGGTCTTTTTTCTGCGCTGTCCTGATATCCGCGTAAAATAGAACGGAGACCAGTAAAACTTTAATAACAAAAACAGCCGCAATTGCTATAAGTATGATAATGATCAACTCCATTTTTAACCTTTCTTTAGAAGCGTGGCTGCCGACCAGCAGGCGATCGCTACCTTGTTGCCCACCGCATCCAGCCCTTCGTTGGTCTTGGCTTTGATATTGATGATACTCTCCGGTATCCCTAAGATCGCGGCGATATTCTGCCTGATCTGTTTCTTAAAAGGCAAAAGCGCCGGCTCCTGGGCGATCACCACAATATCAATATTGCCGATAGAAAAACCCGCTTTCTTGACTTTATCGTTTACCTGCGTAAGCAGTTTAGAACCGGCTATATTCTGATAACGCGGGTCAGTATCAGGGAAGTGCTCTCCGATATCCCCCAAACCAAGCGCCCCGAGCAAAGCGTCGCATAAAGCATGCAGCAAAACATCAGCGTCAGAATGCCCGAGCAGGCCCAAAATATAAGGGATCTCTACCCCTCCTAAGAACAACTTGCGGCCCTCTACCAAACGATGGATATCATAACCAATACCTATTTTACATTCCATAAGCTTTCCTGTTTTTAGCGATACACTCGGCGATCAAAATGTCTTCCGGCGTAGTAACTTTAATATTGCCATAAGAGCCTTCAACAATATGCACTTTTGCCCCTGTTCTCTCAACCAGGCTGGAATCATCCGTAACTAAAGACCTGCCGAATTTATTAAAAGCCCGCCTGATCAGAGGATAAGCGAATACCTGCGGCGTCTGTATCTCCCAAAGTAATTGCCGCTTAAGGGTTTTGCTGACTAAAAGCCCCTTTGTCGCGCTTTTGATCGTCGCTTTCACCGGCACAGCTAACACAGCGGCTTTTGTATTGCCGGCTTTACGTATCAATTTTTCAAGGATGCTTTGGCTGACAAACGGCCTGCCGCTATCGTGGATAAGCACTAAACCGCTCTTACTGTTAACGGCCGCCAGGCCATTTCTTACAGAATCCTGCCTTAACGCGCCTCCGTAAACAACCGCTTTGGCTTTTGTGATCCTGTAGCGCTTGATCAGGTTCAAAATTACAGCCCGATTGCGCGGGTTTACCACGACGATTATTTCGCTGATCTGGCGCTTTTGCTCAAAAGCCAAAAGCGAATAAGCGATCAACGGCTTACCGGCGATAGCAACCAGGGGTTTACTGATCTTTGACTTTAGCCTTGCACCTATCCCAGCTGCCAGCAATATCGCGCTTACTTTCATTTCTCAAGTTTAGTAAAGATCATTCTTCCTGCCTGCGTCTGCAAGACGCTGGTCACCGATACTTTTACATCCTGGCCGATCATCCTGCGGGCGTCTTCTACTACGACCATTGTCCCGTCATCAAGATAACCGACAGCCTGGTTGTGCTCTTTGCCCTCTTTGATCAATTTAAGCCGCATCTCTTCACCGGGGAAAACCACCGGTTTAAGCGCGTTGGAAAGCTCGTTAATATTCAACACCTTGATCCCCTGGATACTCGCTACACGGTTAAGGTTAAAATCCACCGTAAGGATCTTAGCGTCCATAAGTTTTGCCAGGCGGACTAACTTGGCGTCAACTTCAGTCATATCCGCGAAATCTTCCTCATTGATCGAGATATCCAGCCCCGGCTCCTTCTGGATATTATTTAATATCTCCAGGCCTCTTCTGCCTCTCTGGCGCTTGATCGGGTCAGTGGAATCAGCGATCTGCTGCAACTCCCGCAGCACAAACTTAGGAATAACCAGCCTGCCGCCTAAAAATCTTGTCTTGCATATATCCACGATCCTGCCGTCAATGATCGCGCTGGTATCCAGAAGTATGATATCGCTGCCCTGGTCCTGCCTGCGCAGGCGCACATAAGGAATAATGACATTAAATTCATCCTTGCCGCGTAACGCCATGACCATGCCCAGATAACAGAAAATCAGGGTCAGCCCGACCCTGATGCGCGAAAGGGTATCCGCGTCCATCGCCGCCAGGCTAAAAGCATCACCGACAAGTTTTGCCATGATCAAACCTAAGATAAGTCCGAACACCGCGCTGGAAAGGCCGCTTACGGATACTTTGCGCAAACCTAATTCCAGGATAATCATAATCAAGGCCGCCATGCCGCCGATAACTAAACCTAATAAGCCGGAATAATTTACCGCCATGGCCTGATAACCTACAACCATGCTGCCTAAAATAAATAAAATACGCACTAATAATAAATTCATTGGCTTACCTCCTTGCTATCCCGAAAATAAAACACCAAATGCCTCCTTTAAAGAAGACACCGGCAATATTTCTATATCGCAAGATTCCAGTTTCATGTTCTTGCAGCTGCTTTTAGGCATCAGGCAGTGTTTAAAACCGAGTTTCTGCGCCTCATTCAGCCGTAATAAAGCCTGCGATATACTCCTCACTTCCCCGGAAAGCCCCACTTCGCCTAAAACAACGGTCTGCGGCTTGACCTGTTTCTCTTTAAAAGCCGAGGCGATCACGCTGCAAACCGCAAGGTCGGCTGCAGGATCGCCGATCTTGATGCCTCCGGCGACGTTGACAAATATATCCTCGGAAGAAAGGGCCAACCCCATGCGTTTCTCTAATACCGCTACCAATAAAGCCAGGCGGTTAAAATCAAAACCCTGGGCTTTGCGCTGCGGGTAGCCGAAATTTGAGCGAGTAACCAATGACTGTATCTCTACCAAAAGCGGCCGCGACCCCTCTAAAACAGCCGTAACCACTGAACCAGAAACATTCTCCGGCCTCTCCGATAAGAATATCTCGGAAGGGTTTTTCACTTCCATTAACCCGGCAGAGCTCATCTCAAAAACGCCGATCTCATTAGTGGAACCAAACCTGTTTTTCACCGCCCGCAATATCCTGTATACCGCGAAACGGTCGCCTTCAAAATAAAGCACGGTATCCACGATATGCTCTAAAACACGCGGCCCGGCGATCAAGCCTTCCTTGGTCACATGGCCGATAATAAAAATTGAGGTGCCGGTAGTCTTAGCCAGCTGCGTAAGCTCCCCTGCGCACTCTCTTACCTGGCTGACGCTGCCTGCTGAAGAAGTTATTGCCGGATCAAAAACAACCTGGATAGAATCAATAAAGACCACCTGGGGTTTAAGCTGACGGATATATTCAATTATCAAAGAAAGGTCTGTCTGGTTGACAATATAAAGCTTATCTGCCCCGGGCTGGCCAAGCCTTTTTGCGCGCAACTTGGTCTGCGCAACAGATTCTTCTCCGCTTACATAAAGGACAGTTGAGCCCTGTTTAGTCAGCTGGTCAGATACCTGCAGAGAGATCGTGGATTTACCCACTCCCGGGTCTCCGCCGATCAAGGTCACTGAGCCGCGGACGATCCCTCCGCCTAAAACCCGGTCAAGCTCGCGGATATTTGTTTTTAACCTCTGCTCGTCTTTTATTAAAACATCTTTCAGGAGTACCGGGGCATCCTTATATAGAGAAGCCTTCTGCCCCGGTTTGGCAGCAGGATCATTAAAAGCTTCTTCAGCGAATGAATTCCAGCTGTTACAATCAGGGCACCTGCCAAGCCATTTAGGCGACTGGTAACCGCAACTAGCGCAACTGAATACCGTTTTAGTTTTCACCAGCTTATTTCTTCTCTTTTGTTTTAATGAAGAGCTTCCAGGGATTCTTGCGCACATCCGTTACAAAAGCCTGCAGCTCATTATAAATAGCATCGTCATAGATCAGTTTGCCCATTGTGCCTTCCTTATTCCTGATCTTGGCCAGGCTGTCGTCAATGTTGCTTAAGATATCCTGCGCCGTCTTCATTACCTTATCCATGGGCATCGGATCAATACCGGTCAAATTCTGGCCGTCAGTCAAGCATTGCGCGTAATTGTCCCCGGGCATTATCTCAACATATTTCTCTCCTAAAAGCCCGAGAGTATTTACAAGCACAGTGGAATCAACAGGCACTTTAATATTGCTGCGCAACCAGGCCTCCAGGCGGATGTTCGTTTTGTTGACATCCGGCAGGTACTCAATATATATCTTCTTGATCTCCCCTGCATCCACGCCTGCAAAACGCACCGGCGCGCCGATCTTTACGCCGTTAATAAAGTTAAAATTGATACTTATCTTATAGCCGGAACTCCAGGTTTTGAACCCGCCGATAAACAAAATAAAAAGCACAAAAATAACCAGGCCTATAAAAACGAATATGCCGACTTTCAACTCCAGTTTTGTCTTGCCGAATATCATCGTAGCCTCCTGCTATCTGAAATTATCAATCGTCTCGGTGATCGGGCCTTTGGAATGGCCGTTAATGAACTGATGGACCACGGCGTCCTTTGAAGCCTGGATCTCGGCGGCCGTGCCCTCAAAAATTATCTTACCGTTATACATCATCGCGATCCTGTCGGCGACTTGATATGCGCTTTTCATATCATGCGTAACCACGACAGAAGTGACTTTCAATTTATCATGCAGCGAACGGATCAAGTTATTAATGCTGTCGGCGGTGATCGGGTCAACGCCTGTGGTTGGTTCATCATAAAGGATGACTTCCGGTTTTATGCAGATAGCCCTGGCAAGAGCTACGCGTTTTTTCATCCCGCCGCTTAACTCCGAAGGCATCAGGTTACCCACGCCGCATAAACCCACCAGGCACAATGATTCTTCTACTCTTTCCAGTAATTCTTTTCTACCGACATGCGTATGTTCAATAAGGCTAAAACCCACGTTTTCGGCAACGCTCATCGAGTCAAAAAGAGCTCCCGCCTGAAAAACCATGCTGATCTTAAAACGCAAGGCATTTAATTCTGCTTCGCCGAGAGTAGCTACTTCTTTACCGTCAACAAACACCTTGCCTTTATCCGGGTTAAGCAGGCCGACAATATGTTTTAAAAGCACAGATTTTCCGCAACCGGACCTGCCGATGATCACGCAGGTCGAACCTGTCTGTATGTTCAGGCTTAAATTATCCAGAACAAGGTGATCGCCAAATGTCTTGCGTACTTCTTTTATCTCAATCATATTTTTAAGGCAAAATAAAATAAAACAGCGCGGTAAACAGGCAATCCGCGGCGATGATCATAATAAAAGAGATGACCACCGAGCTTGTCGTCGCCTTGCCTACGCCCTCTGCGCCGCCTCTGACATTAAAACCCTCGTAACAACCTACCAAAGCAATGACCATGCCGAATATCCAGGACTTGAATAAACCGGTGAGCAGGTCTTTATAAAATATGGATTCAAAAGTCACCGTCATATACATGGTGCTTGAGATACCCAGCTTTAATACACAGATAAGGTAGCTTCCCAGTATACCGATAGCATTGGCATAAACAGTCAATATCGGCAGCATCAGGCTTACGGCTAAAAAGCGCGGCACGACCAGGTATTTTATAGGATTGGTCGCCAGCGTCTCCAGCGCATCTATCTGCTCGGTAACCTGCATAGAACCGAGTTCTGCGGTAATTGACGCGCCCACCCGTCCGGCCACGACTAAAGCGGTGATCACCGGGCCCAGTTCGCGTACAATGGAAAGCGCGACCATGCTGGCGATGTATATCTCTGAACCAATGCGCTGCATAAAATAAGCTGTCTGCAAAGCGAAGATGAACCCGATGAACAAAGCGACCAGCGATACTATAGGAAAACTATCGTAACCGACCTTCTTGAATTGCTCGACGATGCGCTCCCATTTATAAGGCGGCTTAAATACCAGGAATACGGTCTGGAAAGCCAAATTAGCCAACCCTCCGCAGAAATATAAAAATGCTATTACCCTATTACCCAGGTCAATAAAGAATCTGTCTAAGATCATGCTAAATTCAACTCCTCGTTTTTACGCGTAACCGTGATCTTTGAGCCATCCTTGAATTTCTTGGAGATGATCTCCTGCGCTAATGGATCTTCCAAGAACCGCTGGATCGTCCTCTTTAAAGGCCGCGCCCCGAATACCGGGTCAAAACCTTTTTCAATCAACAACTCCTTGGCTTCTTTGGTTACTTCCAGGGTTATATTCTGGTCCTTAAGCCTTGCCGCCACAAGATTGATCTCTAACTCCACGATCTTGATCAGATCTTCTCTGGAGAGCTGGCGGAAGACTATAATATCGTCAATACGGTTCAGGAATTCCGGTTTGAAAGCGTGCTTTACGGACTCAAGCAGTTTCTCTTTCATATCCTGATAGGTAACCTCCTCTTTCTGGGCTTTAAACCCTAAAGAACCGGTCTTGCGGATCATATCCGCTCCGACGTTAGAAGTCATAATAATGATCGTATTCTTAAAATCCACTTTACGGCCGAAACTATCCGTCAACCTGCCTTCCTCAAAAACCTGTAAAAGCAGGTTAAAGACATCCGGATGCGCTTTTTCAATTTCATCAAGCAAGATCACCGCGTACGGCCTGCGCCGGACGCGTTCAGTAAGCTGGCCGCCCTCTTCATAACCGACATATCCGGGAGGAGCGCCGATCAGCCGGGAAACATTGAATTTTTCCATATACTCCGACATATCCAATTGCAAAAGTGAATCCTCGTCACCGAACATAAATTCCGCCAGCGCACGCGCTAACAAAGATTTACCTACGCCCGTAGGCCCTAAAAACACGAATGAACCGATCGGACGTTTAGGATCTTTGATCCCTGCGCGGGACCTTCTTACGGCATGAGCGATCGCCTGAATCGCTTCCTCCTGGCCGATCACGCGTTTATGCAGTTCATCGTCGATCTTAAGCAGCTTCTCGCTTTCTTTCTCTTCCAGCCGCAACAGGGGTATCCCTGTCCACTGGGAAACTATTTTTGCGATATCCTCGGCCGTCACTTCCGGCCGCATCTTATCTTTTGCCAAAGACCACTCTTTATTCAATTTCTCAAGCTCCTGGCGGGTAAGATGTTCCTGGTCCCTTAAGGAAGCGGCTTTCTCAAAATCCTGGCTCTTGATATAAGCTTCTTTTTCTTTTCTTAAAGACTCAATATCCAGCTCCAGTTTTTTGATATCCGGCGGTACGATCAATACATTTAAACGCGCGCGCGACCCCGCCTCATCGATCAGGTCGATCGCTTTATCCGGCATGAACCTTCCGGAAATATAGCGGTCGGATAATTTCACCGCGGCTTCCAGGGCTTCATCCTTAAAAGTTACCCGGTGATGCGCTTCATATTTATCGCGCAGGCCTTTTAAAATAGCCAGCGCCTGTTCAGCGTTGGGCGGCTCAACCATGATCGTCTGGAACCTGCGGTCAAGGGCAGCGTCTTTTTCAATATATTTACGGTATTCATCAAGGGTAGTCGCGCCGATACACTGCATCTCCCCGCGCGAAAGCGAAGGCTTTAAGATGTTGGAAGCGTCAATCGCGCCTTCGGCGGCGCCTGCGCCGACCAAAGTATGCAACTCATCAATAAAAATGATCACGTCCTGCGAACGTTTGATCTCTTCCATGATCGCCTTAATGCGCTCCTCGAACTGGCCGCGGTATTTAGTACCGGCGACCATTAAGGCCAGGTCCAAAACAACCAGGCGCTTGTTCCTTAATATCTCCGGGACATTTCCAGATACGATCGCCTGGGCCAAACCTTCAACGATAGCCGTTTTTCCCACGCCAGCTTCGCCTAAAAGCACAGGATTGTTCTTCGTCCTGCGGCCAAGTATCTGAATGACCCGCTGGATCTCAACAACACGGTCGATCACCGGATCAAGTTTATTCTCTTTAGCCAATACCGTCAGGTCGCGGCCAAAAGCATCCAAAGCAGGGGTCTTGGTTTTGGAAGTTTGTCCTGCGCCCGGCTGGTTTGTGCCTGGCAAAGCAGAACCCAATAATTCCATTACCTCATTACGCACAGAGTTTAGGTCCATGCCTAAATTCAAGAGAACCTGCGAAGCGATACCTTCACCTTCTCGGATAAGCCCAAGCAATAAATGCTCGGTGCCGATATAATTATGCCCCAAAGAGCGCGCTTCTTCCGCAGCCAGTTCCAGGGCTTTCTTTGCCCTGGGCGTAAACGGCAGGTCGCCAATGATCTGCGTGCTTGGCCCGGGCTGGACGAGTTTCTCAACTTCTAAACGGATATTCTCAAGCGACACCCCGATCTTCTGCAATACCGCCGCGGCAACGCCTTCACCTTCTCGGATAAGCCCAAGCAGGATATGTTCTGTGCCGATATAATCGTGGTTAAACCTGCGCGCTTCTTCTTTAGCTAAAATAATTACTTTGCGTGCTCTTTCAGTAAACCGGTTGAACATGTGCGCTCCTTATAGAAAATTAAGTTTTTTACGGATCAATTCCGCCCTCTTTAAATCCCTTTCCTGCGAAGATAATTTCTTGTTTTCCAGCTTCTGCAGATGCGCCGGAAGCGTAGTGATAAACAATTCGTTGATCGAACGGCGGTCAATATCCTTGACCATCCCCAGGTCGCTGCCTAAACGCACCATAGAAAGCAGCTCAATCGTCTCCTGGCTGGTGATGATATGCGCGTTCTTTAATATCCCCAGGCTTCTGTTGATCCTGTCCTCTAAAACTTCCCTGGATTTATTAAGCAGCACTTCCCTTGCCTGCGCTTCCTGCTCAATGATCTGCCGGATAAGCCCGTTGATATTCTCGATGATCTCCTCCTCGCTGTGGCCGAGCGAGACCTGGTTAGAAACCTGGAAAAAATTACCGCTTGCCTGCGTGCCTTCGCCGTAAAGCCCGCGGGTGGTAAAGCTTAGTTTCGCGATCGCAGCCAAAACGCGCTCGATCTGCCGGCTCATCACAAGAGCAGGCAGATGCAGCATCACTGAACCGCGCATACCCGTGCCCGTATTAGTCGGGCAGGCGGTCAGGTAACCGAAATCCGGCAAGTAAGCAAAGTGCAAGATTTTGGATAACTCATCATCAATACGGTTAATGATATTCCAGGCCTCAAAAATATTGAACCCCGACTGCATTACCTGGATACGCAGATGATCTTCCTCATTAGCCATAATGGCGATCACTTCCTCTTCATCAATGAGCACGGCTTTCTGCTCTGTCTTCTGGGCGTGCTCAATGGACATAAGGTGGCGCTCCACGAGGAACTGTTTATCCACCGGGTCCATATCCGCCAACCTGAACATCGTAGATTTTTTAAGCATATCCGTGCGCTTGACCGCGTCGGCAATTGTCTTAAGTATCTGTTCTGCCTGCGCAGGATTAGCCCAATGCGGAAAAGGAACTCCCTCCAAATTCCTGGCCAACCGGATCCTGCTTGAGATAACTATATCAGAATTAGGCCCGGTGCCTTTAAGCCATTCGCATGTATGGTTCAACAGGTCGCTTAACTGCATGATTATTTCTCCGCCTCGCTGTTATTTGATTTCGCCTCAAGTGATTTGATCTGGTCGCGCAATCTAGCCGCTTCCTCAAACTCCTCTTTTGTTATTGCCTGCGTCAACTTGACACGCAGATCAGCCAAAGGATCCTTTTTTTTCGCTGATGAATTGTGCACCGGCCCGATCTTAAGCGGCGACTTGCCGATATGCTGGCTTGAACCATGGATCTTCCTTAAAAGCGGCGTAAGGTATTTACGGAAAGTGTTGTAACACTCAGCGCAGCCTAAACGGCCAAGCTTCTTAAAATCCGCGTAGGTCAATTGGCAGCTGGGGCATTTTGCGGAAACCGGCTCCTGGTCTTTGGCGGATTTGCCAAATTCACTCAAGCCAGCCAACAGGTCGCTTAAACCAAATTGCTGCTCCATCGCCGCGCTTTTTTCATGCGCGCACTCCTCGCAGAGATGCAACTCCTTCATCTGATCATCGATGATCTCGGTCAGGTGCACGGTAGCCGGATTTTTTCCGCAGATATCGCAAAGCATCTTAATATTTTACTCCGTCTTTTGCGGTCAATGCCCTGAATTTCCTTAAAAGCGCCAGGGTCATTTTCCCGGGTTTACCATTACCGATCAGGCGGCCGTCCACGCGCACAACAGGGATGATCTCCGCGGCTGTGCCGGTTAAAAAGCACTCATCGGAAATATAGACTTCGTGGCGTGTGATCACATGTTCATGCGCGCCGATCTTGGCTTTACGGGCGATCTCCAGGATCGCATCCCTGGTGATGCCGCGTAAAGTGCCCATGCATTGCGGCGGCGTATAAATATGGCCGGACTTGACCACAAAGATATTATCGCCAGTGCATTCGGCGACATAACCCATGGAATCCAGCATGATCGCTTCATCAGAACCGGCGTTAGTCGCTTCGATTTTAGCCAGGATATTATTCAGGTAATTCAAAGACTTGATCTGCGGATTAAGCGCCTCCGGCAGGTTCCTTACTGTAGGCACGGTCACAATGCTTAAACCCTGATTATATGTTTTATCGGGGTAAAGGTTGATCTTATCGGCGATAATAATCACTGCGGCGCCCCCGTAGCATTTTCTCGGGTCAAGCCCAAGGTCACCGACGCCGCGGGTAACCACGAGGCGGATATAAGCATCGTCTAAGTTATTCACCCTGGTCGTCTGCACAACCGCTTTGATCATTTCCTGCTTAGACATCGGAATGCGCAGCATAATGCTTTGCGCTGATTCATACAGCCGGTCAATATGCTCTTTTAATTTAAACACCCTGCGGTTATAGGAGCGGATCCCCTCAAAAACACCATCGCCATAAAGCAGGCCATGGTCAAATACGGAAACCTTGGCGTTACTTTTATCATAATATTTACCATTAATATAAATCTTCATAAAACCTCCCCTTAATTTAGGATGACCCCGTCTTTTAGATGAACTACTCTATCGGCGCAGCTAGCGATA
>Ga0265297_10008813_pt1 | contig 13299 bp, 11 predicted proteins | sample Munlanlwell13791_FD_192502 | JGI IMG/M metagenome (GOLD analysis project Ga0265297, IMG submission 192502) | Leachate microbial communities from a municipal landfill in Southern Ontario, Canada - Leachate well 137-91 | ecosystem: Engineered > Solid waste > Landfill > Unclassified | place...
CTGGAAGGTAAATACGACTCTTTCGGTTTTTCAATCTGTAACGTGGTCTTACACGACGAAAATATCAAAGTCGTAAAGATAATTGACAAGAGAATATTCAGTTTTTTCACGGTTATAATTTTTTTGAATAATTCAGTTCTAAATTCAACTGCAAAATTAACCCTTTTTACTGAGAAAACTATGAAATTAAACATAAAGTTAGTACACTTTTCAAGTATTTGTTAAAATAAAATTCAGCAACTCCAATTTGTCTAATCCAGTGATGTTTGAGGTAGAATAAATAACAATTCTCTATTATTTTCAATCCTGGATTTTAAACCCTGAATTTTTAGCTGATCAGGATTTGATTTAAATCATTGAATATAAATTTAAAAAGAATTATTTATGACACCTGTAGCTCAAAATCCAGTTACTCTGGAATAATTCCCTTTTTTGCCTCTTTACTTTCATTTTATTTTCAAATTGCAGTTAAATAAACACAATTGTGCCGTCTGAAAAGTGAATATAATACAATATGAGCCTCGAAATTTAAACGTAGGTTTCATAAATTTATTTTTGTGACCATTGGATTTGAATTTAGTTTTTGATGAAACGGAACAAAAATTCCATGCCGATTCATATTTTATGCACGTAAAAACATATAGTAATGAAATTCTAAGTCAGAATCTGACCTATATGCCATATTATCAGCTAACTATATTCTATTGAACTGATTTGAGTTTATACCTTGTGGTTTTTTTAGTTTTCTCATAAATTACATAAATCGTGCAGGCTGTGTAATTATTGCTACTTCAATAAAATAAATACTACAAAGTATAATGTATCAGCTTGATATGAATAAAAAAGTCTTTTTATATATATATTTGTATTTCTGTTCTGCAGTAATTATGCTGATTGAAAAATATCTAATTTGTAAATTGTCATTTTAGTTCCAACAAATAATTTCTAAATTAAAAGTACTCCCGATCAAATTAAATTTCGAATATCTTTCTTTTAAACGTCATATTCATCAACTTCTTTATCCCCAGACATATGAAAACACACATATCTATAGTTTCGGATGAATATTTATTTTGGAATCTAATGATTCCCCTGCTGAATAGTAAAATTCAGGATTTACAGATTGACATCTGCAAATCACTCCCGGAGATAAATGAAAAACTGGATTCGGAATTTTGCAATTTGGTTCTTGTCGATGGTGGCATGTCGCGCATGTCAAGTATCGAAGTCATTCAGTATATCCGGTTGAAAAAAGAGGTTCTCTCACCTATTTGGTTTTTCCCTGAAATTCAAACGAATGCGTATATATACAAGGCTTATGAAATGGGTGCAACCCGGATAATAAGTAAACCGTTTGACCCGTATAAGGTTGCTGATGAAATTGTGACCTTTATTAATCAACGAACCTTTAAATCAGCAGTATGAAAAAACTACTCTTTGTTTTTTTCGTTCTATTTCAAGCTTTTTGGACTGGAGTTTCTGCTCAGATAAATACCGATTCAATTTTTTCGGAAGCTATAGTGTGTTCCAAAAATCAGCAATATGTTCAAGCTGTTGAAACAGCCAAAAAGGCACTTCAGACCGATCATATACGTGGCGACATCATGGTTTTTATTGCTAACGTATATTCGTGGCAGGAAATGAATGATTCTGCACTGATTTACATTCGCAATGCACAAAAGGTTAACTATCAACAAGCCGATTTTTTTGAATCGTGGACCAATATATTATTGCGCTCGCATCAATATAATGCGCTTTTACAAAGTTGTACCGAAGCTGAAAAATATAATTATTCGCCCGAAGATATTTTAAAGAAACGATTGATTGCTTATACTGAACTGGCCACTTACAACGATGGAATAATACTGGCAGAGCTGCCCGAAAACAAGAAATACATAATTTCTGAACCTATAAAGAGTTTATATTCCAATTTGCTCATTAAAAGGAATACCAATATCATTTCTGCAAACTATAACCTCGATTTTTTTGACAGCGGTTTACCTCAACATTTAGGCTCTTTGGGTTATTCGTTTCGGATCGGAAAGCAAACTCTTGGACTTCGGACAAATTATGCCAACCGGTTTAACCGGAATGATGTTCAATTGGAAACCGACTTATACTTTCAATTGAATCATAAACAGTATGTATATTTTAATTATGGTTATGCTTTCGCTAATTCACTATTTCCGCAACACCGTGTTGGTTTTGAGTATTATATTCCATTGAAATTTATTTCTGAAATTTCGGTTGGTGGGCGCTATATGATTTATCCAACTTCTCAGGTTTTAATTCTGACCGGGCACTTGGAAAAATATATTGGAAAAAACTGGCTGGCGCTGCGACCATTTTATGTAATTACTGCTCATACCAATACACAATCTTTTTCATTAATTGGAAATTACAGATTTTACAATAACAATGGATTGAACTATTGGGGTTTAGAGCTTAGTTGGGGGAATTCGCCGGATGATAGATATTCCATCTCACAAAACGGAGGTTTCAGTCAGTTAACGGCATACAAGTTGAAAGTTGAAAAAAGTTTAATGTTGAACCGGATTTCTGATTTGCGAATCGGGATGGGATATGCAAGAGAAGAATTCTTTACAAATCAATTCCGAAACCGATATACAATAGAATTGGGTTACAAACTCAGACTAAGATAATGAAAACACTAAAACTCTATATTCAGTATTGGACAATCAGGATGTCCTCCCTGATTTTTTTTATGTTAATCGTTTTCGGCAGCTATTTTTTTAGTGTTCCCCGGTTTCGATGGGGTTCGATTCAATTGAATAATATCTATTACAGAGAAACCGAAGACCTGCCTGGTTGGTTGTACGGCGCAGAATATTTCATCTTTACTTTCCTTGTTATCAGTATTTTATTAATTATTCTTGTCACTTTTTATAAAAGAAATAAAAGAATTCGGAAGAAGATAAGACATAAATACGAAGACTATTTCGCAAGCGGTTTGGTAAGCTATTTATATTCCGGACAGGGAAAAAACGACGGGGATAAAAACCCTGAAATTGAAGGATTTAAAACGGCACTGAAAGATGATTATGCAAAACGGATATTTATTAATACACTACGTAGAATTCGAACTCAGACACTTGGCGATGTCAGGGATAAAACGTTGACCATTTATAACACTTATAAATTTGATTATTTGATTCGGGCTTATCTACATTCTCCATACTTACGTAAAAAATTATTTGCTTTAAAAGTTATTTCCGATTTTCAACTGGAAGGTTACGAACACTATATTTTTAAACTCATTAAGCACAAAAATAATGTGTTACATTCTGAAGCATTAGTTACACTTGTTAAATTGAAAAAGTTGGATAACTTACAGTTATTGCTTCATTTGAAAATAAATCTTACCATCTGGGATATTAATGTAATAATTAAAACAGTTTTAGATCTTAAAAGAAAAGACATAAACTGTTTAACGCTCATGGAGTCCAACAACACGAAAGTATCTGTGTTGGGAATTATGCTGGCACGATTAAACCTACGGCAGGATTTGAAAATGAATATCAGGCAGAAAATTGGAAATGCTGATGATCTGGTAAATGAAGAAGCGTACCTGGCTTATGTTTCATTTGCCGGTGAAGAAAATGATTTTGACTTTTTAATTGATAAGTTTGAACTGGCAACTGAGAAAGCTAAGATTTCAATTATTAAGGCTTTAGCATCCAACCCCAACAAAACTACTTCCATACAATTTTTAGAATTGATTGTAAAAAATGAGACTTTTATTCTCAAATTAGAAGCTTTACAAGTGTTATTGTTATTGGATTTAAGTGCTGTTGTACGATTCAAACGCTCTGAAAACATAACAATCCGGAATATCTGTTCTCAGGTTTTAGATTTTAATTTATAATCCCCATATTATGAACTTTGTTAATTTGATTGATTCCGTAAATAGTTTTTTTTTCATCTATGCCTGCTTGTTGTTTATAATTTATGTTCTTACGGCCATATTATCCGTGCAGGAACTTAAAAAATACATCACTAAAAACCGGTATGTAGATTATAAATCGATGCTGACTTTTCAAAAACTTCCTTCGATTTCAATTATTGCACCGGCATATAACGAAGAAAAAACGATTATTGAAAATGTGAAATGTTTATTGGCTTTACAATATCAAAATTTCGAAATCATTATAGTCAATGATGGAAGCAAGGACCATACGTTATCTAAAATAATTGAGAGTTTCGACTTGATAAAAGTGGATATTGCTTATGAATCTAATTTAGTGTGTGCTCCTGTTAAAGCAATTTACAAATCGACGAATCCGGCATATAACCATGTAATGATTGTGGATAAAGAGAATGGAGGAAAAGCTGATGCCTTGAATGCAGGAATCAATGTTTCGCAAAACGATTTGTTTTTGGCTTTGGATGTCGACTGTATAATTGAGCCCGATGCTTTATTAAAAATGGTAAAACCATTTTTAGATGATAGCGAACACATTGTAATTGCTTCCGGGGGTGTTGTTCGAATTGCAAATTCATGTGAAGTTAGGGATGGCAAAATTGTAAAGGTAAATTATGCACATAATTTTTGGGCTAAGTTTCAGGTACTGGAATATTTCAGAGCGTTCACAATGGGGCGAATGGCCTGGAGCAAACTCAATGGATTGCTCATAATCTCCGGAGCATTTGGACTTTTCGACCGGAAAAGAGTCATCAATGTTGGTGGTTACGACAAAACAACTGTTGGTGAAGATTTGGAATTAGTAGTCAGGTTGCGCAGATATATGCATGAAGTTGAAAAGCAAAAATACCGTGTTGCTTTTATTCCCGATCCCTTATGTTGGACAGAAGTTCCCGAAACGTATAAAGTCCTTTCGAAACAGCGAAACCGATGGACCCGGGGAGGTATTGACACTATCTTTAAACACCGGAGAATGCTTTTTAATCCTAAATACGGACTCATTGGATTGGTTAGTTTCCCTTATTGGGTCTTTTTCGAATGGTTAGCACCTATTCTCCAGTTTATCGGCCTTTTTTATCTTGCTACAATAACGTTTTTGGGACTACTTAATCAACAAATATTTTTGACTTTATTGCTTTTTGTGTTTTCATTTTCTGTTATGTATTCATTATTTGCCGTATTTTTTGAGGCATATACCTATAATAAATATCAGGGAGCCAGTTATATATTTCAGGTTTTCATTTTTATATTTCTCGAAATGTTTATATATCAACCTTTAAATATGTTTTTCTCGCTGTCGGGAAATTTCGATTTCTTTTTCAAGAAAAATAAAAAAGGTTGGGGTGATATGACCCGAACAGGATTTACAAATAAAAAGGAACAAAATCAAACCATAAAACTATAGCCTTATGAACTTAACAATAAATCAAACAACAACAGCCCAAACATGGAATGACAGTTTCTTGCTCAACATTGAGATTATCGATAAACAACACAAGAGGTTCTTTGAAATTTTTGACACAATCTTGCTTTTAAGTAAAAAAGAAGGAAATGAAGGTGAATTATCGAATGTTATTAATGAGTTACAAGAGTATGCTCATTTTCATTTTCAAACTGAAGAAGATCTGATCCAAAAAGCGAATGCACCCAACTCTGATCTTCATATTATTCAGCATGAGTTTTTTATCCGAAAAATTAAGGAATTCAGGATGGCTAATAATTACAGCAACCCTGTACTGATTAATCAAATTGTAATTTTTATGCGAAAATGGTTATTAATGCATATATCCGAAGTTGATGGGAAATATGTGGAATCGGTACAGCAGTTTCTACTCAAGGATGAATCAAAGTAGAATAAAGTTAATTTAAAAAATTTGAAAATGCTGGTTAGTAATGATATCCATGAAATATATTGCGTCAGAACCAAGTTTCCATAACACTAGAATAAAAAAACAGGTATGAATAAACAATTTTTTGAAAGTGATTTATATCGCTGGTTGCTCTTTTTGTATTTTTTTCTGATCGTTTTTTTTCCTCTTGGCTGCTATACTTTATTGGCCGGACCCTCGAAATGGGTTATTGAAGTTGCCCTTAAATACTCGTGGAGTGAATATCATGAGAAAATTGCTCAGCGATTTGTTATTTTAGGCTTAGTCGTATTGTCATTAATTCTTGCCTGGCTATTAAGAAAATTATTCTTATCAGGTAAACCAGCTATATTCCGTTATTTTACACTTTCATTTTTAACTGTGTTGTTTTTAGTATCGGTTTATCTTTTTTCATTTAAGCCAGATGTATTTATAAATTTAGCCGGTGGAAATCATTCAAATACAGTTCAATCGGCAGTTAGTGATAATGGTTCAAATATAGAATTTGTTTTGGGAGCTTATCCCGATTTGAAAGAACTCAGGAGACTTAAACAAGCTGGTTATACCGGCGTAGTTTCATTACTGAGTGAAATGGTGGTACCCGCTGAACCAAATCTGATAAGAGAAGAAAATGAAAACATAAAAAAAGTCGGGATACCCTTGATTCAGATTCCTATGCTACCGTGGGTCTCAGGTAATAATGACGTGTTAAATAAAGTCAAAAAATTGATCAGCGAAGGACATGGTAAATATTTTGTCCATTGTTATCTCGGACGTGATCGGGTGAATGTTTTTCGAAACATAGTTCGAAATATGGGTGTAAAAAGTCAATCCTTACAGGGTGATATGGTAAGACATATTGATGATCTCCGGACCTTTGAACGTGGACCTTATACAAAACTTGATAAGAATGCATACCTGACACCTTTCCCAACTGATGACGAATTTTTCGGATATATTGTCAATGGACAGGTTGTATCTGTTGTCTCTGTTTTATGCCCGAAGAATCCCGAAGACACTGTTTGGATTTCGCATGAAAAGAATATACTTTCACGGTATGGTATCAACTATATCAATATTCCCATTTCTAATGAAAAGGATGTGAAAGCTATTCAGATTTTGGCAGATAGTTTTCCCAAAATTAAGCGGCCTGTGGTTATTCATAAATATTCTTCATCCGACCCACTTTATAAAGTAATAATACAGAAACTCAGTGCACAAAAAAAATAAATGAGAAATACTGAATTTGCATTTAAAATTAATATGCTAAATAGGAGAAATCTATTATAAAATAAGCAGGGAATTAGATAATTATCAAATTCCCTGCTTATTTTTAATTCACTCTGGTGCTTTATTTTAGTAAAGCAAAATCGATCACTTCCATTATGTCATTTACATAGTGAAACTTAAGTCCTTTAAGATAAACCGGTTTGATTTCGTCAATATCTTTTTGATTATCGGCACAAAGTACAATATCAGTTATTCCCGCCCGTTTTGCCGCCAGAATTTTCTCTTTAATTCCACCGACAGGAAGTACTTTCCCACGCAGGGTTATTTCACCGGTCATGGCCAGATTTTTTCGTACTTTTCGCTTGGTAAAAGCAGAAACCAATGCAGTTGTCATGGTAATACCAGCCGATGGGCCATCCTTTGGTATGGCACCTTCGGGAACATGAATATGTACATTCCAGTCTTCGAAGAGCTGGCTGTCAATATTAAACTTGTCGGCATGAGCTTTGATATATTCGAGGGCCAACATGGCCGATTCTTTCATCACCTCACCCAGATTACCGGTTAAGGTCAACCTTGGTGATTTACTTTTACTTAAACTCGATTCTATAAAAAGAATTTCACCTCCAACTTGAGTCCAGGCCAGTCCGGTTACAACACCTGCGTATTCATTGCCCTGATATTTATCGCGGCTATAACGGGAAGCACCCAGATAGGTTTTCAGGTCATCCTCGGTCAGTTCAATATTGTATTTTTCGTCTGTTGCAACCCGTTTTGCGACTTTCCGCATCAATCCGGCCAATTGTCGGCTTAGTTCCCGTACGCCCGATTCACGGGTATAAGATTCAATCAACTTGTTTAATACAGGTTTTGTCAGTACAAAGTCCGAATCTTTTAATCCGTGGTTTTCCAGTTCTTTTGAAATCAAATGTCGTTTGGCAATTTCCAGTTTTTCTTCCTGTGTATATCCGCTTACTTCTATCAATTCCATTCGGTCGAGTAGGGGACGGGGAATGGTGCTGAGGTTGTTGGCTGTAGCAATGAAGAGTACTTTCGATAAATCAAAGTCTACGTCCAGAAAATTGTCATGAAAAGCTCCGTTTTGTTCCGGATCGAGCACTTCAAGCAATGCTGAAGATGGGTCACCTTTATAATCGGTTGTTATTTTATCAATTTCATCGAGAACGAACACCGGATTTGAAGATTCCGCTTTTTGAATGTTCTGCATAATCCTGCCCGGTAAAGCGCCAATATAAGTCCGGCGGTGTCCACGTATTTCGGCTTCGTCATGTAATCCTCCCAGCGAAATCCTTACATATTTACGGTTCAGAGCTGTGGCAATTGATTTACCCAGTGAAGTTTTTCCGACTCCCGGAGGGCCGTATAAACAAATGATGGGCGATTTCATATCACCTTTTAGTTTAAGTACCGCCAGATGTTCCAGAATACGGTCTTTTACCGTTTCCATGCCAAAATGATCTTTATCGAGCACTTTCTTGGCATTTTTCAGATTAAAATTGTCTTTGGTAAATTCGTTCCAGGGCAAATCGATCATAGTCTCAATATAATTGAGCTGGGTAGTATAATCGGGTGAATGTTGGCTCATACGCTCCAGTTTTTTCATCTCTTTGTCAAAAACTTTTGCTGTCGCTTCGTTCCATTTTTTATTTTTAATTCGTTCTCTGAAATCAGCAACATCCATTTCAGGCGAGTTTCCACCCAACTCGTTTTGAATGGTTTTCATTTGTTGCTGCAGAAAATACTCTCTTTGTTGCTGATCAATTCCTTCTTTTGCCTTGTTCTGGATGGACATTTTTATTTCCAGCAATTGCGATTCTTTGTTTAAAAGTTCCAGCAATTGATAGCCACGATCCATGATTTCATCAATCTCCAACAGGCGTTGTTTTTCTTTGACATTTAATCCGAAGTTAACACAGACATAATTAATCAGAAAAACTGGGTTTTCGATATTCCGGATGGCAAAAGCCATTTCGGGTGACATGGCGCCAGAATCATTGATTATATTTATGGCTAAATCTTTGATTGATGATACCAACGCCAGAAATGAACCATCGTTTACATCAGGCAAAATATCTTCCACCAGATTTACTTTTGCCTTCATATAAGGTTTAAGCGACTCCACCTCTCCCAAATGAAAACGACGTTTTCCTTCCAGAATAACTGTTGTGGTGTTGTCCGGCATTTCAAGTATCCGAACTACCTGAGCTACTGTTCCCATTGGAAAAAGTTCATCGATATTCGGGTCATCCAGTTTTTTATCAATTTGTGAACAAACACCAATCAACAATTCATTTTCGTTTGCTGCCCGAACCAGCTTCAATGATTTTGACCGGGCTACCGAAACAGGAAGCAGTACTCCGGGGTAAAGTACCATGTTCCGCAGGGGAAGAATGGGGAGTACATCCCCGGAATTCATATTCAATTCCGACGATCGTTCGTCGAGCGAAATGATTGGAAAAATATCCGATGATCCAAGCATGTTTTCAGAAAATAAATTATCAAAAGGATTACTCATAGTTAAGTGTATTTTTGCTGCCATTATGGCGTAAATGCGTAAAATAGTATTTTAGTTTGGAAATCATTAAATAATAAAATGTTTATGTTGACTCATTTAGCATTTCATCGAGCCAACGATATTCTATTATTTCAATAGCTGTGCCAAAAATGCTAACTGAATAAAAGTCATACCATTTTCCTTTGCGTCAAGGTTCGTATTGATAAAACATATATAGTTGTAATCTGCTTGAAAAAAGGAAGAATTACAAATCAACCTGTAAATGTTAAGCAGATTTGTGGTAGTAGTTATTTTGATAATCTCTTATAGAACAGGATATATTTTGAATAAAATGTAATTACGGACTTTTTCAGTGAGTTATTTGAAATTCTGTCCAAATGCTTTGGCTGTCATTTCATCGATAGTCACGCGCCAGACTTTTACATTTGCCAATGCGGGAGTTGAATATTTAAACGTCCGTGTTGAAAATTTGATCATCATCGAGTTTAATGTTTTTACCTTTTCGTCCAAATCTTCGATAAAGGATACCGAGCCTTTACATACCACACTTTTCGAAAGCATACTGTAACTGCAGGCAACATCGGGATGTTGATAAACTAATTTTCCATCGGTACAAAAGGTCACACAAACCCTGTTATTCAGTGTCAATAATCTTAGATGTTTGCCTTCCGGGCCCGAGTGCAAAATGATGTCTCCTTCGGAATAACCAAAATTCATGGGTATTACATAGGGTGTCCCATCGGCCTCAATAATACCTACAAAGCATATATTGCACTGATCTATAATGCTTTTCATCTCGATTGTGTCGGTAATAATACTGGTCCTCATGTTTATATTTTTTATTTACAAAAGTATGAAAAATAGAGCAAAATAACCGTACCAGTTTTTTTAAATTTCTTATTATTCTGTTTTTTTTAAAATATCTGCACACGTCTCTTGTCATTGTGCAAATAATTAATATCTTTGTGTCAAATTATAAACTAATACAACATGAAAAAAGTTATTTTCACATTCGCGCTTCTGATTGCATTCGGTATTTCAGGATCGGCCCAGTTGAATAAAATTGTTGGAAAATGGAAAACCATCGATGATAAAGATGGTAGTGTTAAATCTATTGTGTTTGTTTTCAAAGCAACCAATGGAAAATACTACGGAAAAATTGAAAAATTATTCAAAGATCCGGGAAAACTTTGTACAGAATGCGAAGGTGCCAATAAAAACCAACCTGTTTTGGGTATGATGATAATCAATAATATGGTTGAAGATGGTGAATCCTTAACAGCCGGAACGATTCTGGACCCCAAGAATGGGAAAGTATACAAATGTAATATTAGTTGGGACAAGGAAACCGACAACCTGAATGTGCGTGGTTCGCTCGATAAATTCGGGTTGATTGGCCGATCGCAAACCTGGCTTCGCGAAAAATAGCAGATAAAACTGGAAGTATCAGCTGTACTCTTCATTTGTTTGTATTTAGAAAAGCCGAACTTAGTTAAAAATAACTAAATCGACAAATAATCTTCGTAAATATGTTGTACAACATAAAAATTAGCTTTAATTTTGCACTGTGTTTTTCATGGTATTAGATTTAAGGTTAATTTTAAAGATTGGGTTGTCGTGAGACAACCTTTCTTGTTTAAAATAGCTTTATACAATGAATGCAATTGCAAAACGAATATACAGTAGTACTTTATCGGCATTTCCTAAAGCAGGAAAAACTATTTGGTGGCTGCTGAAAATCATTATTCCAATCAGTTTATTTGTCAGTTTTCTTCAATATTATGGAGTTATAACTCAGATAGCTATTGTTCTCAAACCAATTTTCTCTGTTGTCGGGCTTCCCGGCGAATCGGCTGTCGTTTTTATTTCAAGTTTTTTTCTACCGCTTTATGGTCCGATTGCTATTATTTCAACGCTTCCACTCAGTATTCGTGAGATTACGATTTTAGCATTGATGTGTTTGATTTCTCATAATTTATTAGTGGAAACAGCTATTCAAAAGAAAACGGGTTCGTCGTTCATCATCATGTTATCTTTACGTTTGCTGGCTTCGTTGTTGGGAGCATTTGTACTTAATTTATTGTTACCGGCGAATGTTGGTGCTAATCATATTGTTCAAAAAAGTATTGAATTTGGAAGTTTGGGTGATATGCTTCTGAACTGGGTGCAAAATTCCGGCTACCTTTCAATTAAAATAGCTTTGATAATAAGTGGATTAATGATTTTGCAGAGCATTCTCAAGGAATTTAATATTTTGAATATAGTCTCAAAAATATTTGCCCCTCTCATGCGGATGATGGGACTTTCGGATGAAAGTTCTTTTTTGTGGTTCGTGGCTCAAACCCTCGGATTAACTTACGGTTCGGCAGTAATGATCGAAGAGGTTAACAATAAGGAAATTTCCAGGGAGAGTGCCAATTTATTGAACTACCACATTGCGATCAATCATTCACTTTTGGAGGATACGCTATTATTTGTGGCTATCGGAGTGCCTGCAGGTTGGATAATAGCACCGCGCTTTTTAATGGCAATTATAGTCGTGTGGAGCGTACGTGGAATTATGAAATTCAAAAAAAAATCAAAGGTTCTTAGTCAATTGTCTAATGAAGCCATATAAATAACTTAATGCCTACAAAAATGACTACTACAAAAATAATGCTTATTGAAGTTGCCCGCGGGCTTTTTGCCAGGAACGGCAAAAAAAGCATTACCATGAACGACATAGCCAAGGCGTCAAAAAAAGGCCGGCGAACATTGTATACCTATTTCAATAATAAAGAGGAAATTTATAAAGCGGTAATTGATAAAGAACTGGATACAATTTTAGAACGACTGAAAATTGTGTCGGGTCAAAAAAGCGAACCGGATGTGAAACTAAAAAATCACATTCTTGCCCATCTGGATGCAGTTAAGAATGTAGTCAACAGAAACGGATCGCTGTCTGCCGATTTTTTTCGCGACATATATGAAGTGGAACGCAAACGGAGAAAAATTGATGTGAGCGAAATTGCCTTATTACGAGAAATTATTTCGGAAGGTATTGAGAAAAATATTTTCAAACGAATGGATGTCGATCTGTCTTCTCTTATTATCTTTTATGCTATAAAGGGTCTTGAAGTTCCCTATATCCGGCAAAACATAAGTGCTGAATTTGAGAAAAATAAAAACAGCATTGTGGAATTTGTTTTTAGGGGAATAAAAAAATAAAAAAAACAGGAATTAATCACTGCCAGTATCATTATGAAATATAACTATCAGGATATCTGCGTAAAAAATGAAAGACACATGAAATCCGGTTTAATCATCGAGGAAAAACAGTTTTAGTGAAAATATTATATGTAATTTTAGGTTTAATCAGTATTGCTTTAGGGATTATTGGTATTTTTTTGCCCTTGTTACCCACCACACCATTTTTACTCTTGTCGGCATTTTTATTTGCCCGAAGTTCACCCCGCTTATATGAGTGGTTAATGAACCACAAAGTTTTTGGTAAATATATTCGCAACTATCGTGAAGACAAGTCTATTCCACTGAATGTAAAGTTGGTTGCAATCCTAATGCTCTGGGCATCTATTCTTTTCAGTATCTTCCGGGTCGTAAATGATAAATGGTGGCTTCAACTACTACTCTTCATTATTGCAACGGGAGTTACAATTCACATTCTTTCATTGAAAACAAGAAACTAACCAGGACTACTCTTTTTTATGTCCATCCGGACTTTG